>Ga0256845_1000044_pt1 | contig 100057 bp, 78 predicted proteins | sample RiftiametaG_FD_189101 | JGI IMG/M metagenome (GOLD analysis project Ga0256845, IMG submission 189101) | Tube worm associated microbial communities from hydrothermal vent at the East Pacific Rise, Pacific Ocean - Riftia | ecosystem: Host-associated > Annelida > Integument > Unclassified ...
CTAGGCTCGAGTACGCTCTCGAAGGAGAAACATGTGCGTGGTTGGCGAGAACTCTTGGAGCTGCGGCGAGGCCCACTCGAAGACCCGGAAGGTCAAAGAGAGGCGTTGGAGGCCCTGCTGGAGGTCGATCCGGTTGCGGCAAGTTGGCGGGTAGAGTTGATCGATCTATGTATCGTAGAGGGAGACGAAGCGCGGGCTGGCGAACTAATTGTCGCGGAAATCGGATCGCTCTCGGATTCGCATGCGAAGGCAGAGATGATGGTTCGTGCCGCGCGTATCGCGATGAACGGGGCCGACGACGCGACGGCGCAGGCTGATCTTGAGAGAGCTGTGGAACTCGCCCCGGACCTTCATTGCGCTTGGGAGGCCTTGCGAGAGGTCTACGAGCGGGGTTCCAAGGAGAGCGAGGCAATCGCCGCGCAGATCCGGGCTGCGGAGACATCGCCCACGGCCAGTGAACAGGCAGAGCGCCTCTTCGAAGTGGCGAGAACTGCCCAGGATGGCTCCTCGGAGAGAGGACCCGCGTGCGAGCACTGCTCGACCAAGTTCTGGCTCTCGTTCCCGATCATCGGGAGGCGACTGGTCGCTTGTTGATGCTCGAGCTTGAAGTCGCCGAGGTGGATGGGGAGAGGGCGGGTCCCTCGTTGAATCATCAGGAGCTGTGGACGCTTGCGGTGCGCTTCGATGCCCAGGTTCAAGCGGAGGAAAAAGAAGATCGTGCTCTCCTCCTTGAAGCGGCCGGCCTGGTTGGACGGGCTGCGTGGGTTGTTGGCGACTATCAGGCGGCTCGTCAGTATCTATCGGTCGCAAAGAATCTCGCGCCCGACGATCGTCGAATTGTCCGTCGTCTCGCTGAACTCGATCTCGAGACGGGCAGCTTCGATGCGGCGTTAGGAGCCTATCAGAGTCTCGCATTGGCGAGTGCGGCCGAGGGTCCTCGACACCAAGCCGAGATCTATTTGTGTATGGGAAGGGCACAACTTGGTCTGGGCGACGCGGATAAGGCGGCGCAAATGGTCGAACGGCAGTGGATATCGACGTAGATCTTGAGGATGGTTTTCGATTTTTGCTGGACGTCTATTCAACGAAGCCGGGCCTGCTCGTCACAAATTTGCTCCGTCTAGCAGACCTACTCGGCTCCCGTGGCGAGCAGGTCCAGAGCGAGCGTGTCGAGATTATCCGCCGCGCCGCGAGCCTCTACGCCGATGAATTGAACCGGCCCGCCGATGCCATCACTCAACTCGAGACGGTGCTGGAGATGCTTCCGGGGGACCCCTCGGTCCTTCATCAAATGCTGGAATTTTGCACCGACGATGAACGTTGGGTCGAGGCGGCCGCAGTGCTCGAAACACTGGCGAATCTCCAAGATACAGCGGCGATGCGAGTCAAGTATTTGTACGCAGGTGCGCTCATCGTTCGAGATCAGCTGGATGATCATGAAACCACTAAGATCTGGTTGAGAAAGGTCCTGGAGACCGATGCGCTGCACATCAAGGGGTTTCAGGCGATCGTTGATCTCCTTAGACAGAACGCGGAATGGCGTGAATTGTCAAAAGTCTTGCGCGCCCGTCTGAAGTCGTTGCCAGAGACCGGAGCTCCAGATGAACGAGGCGAACTTATGCGCCAACTTGGGGCGGTGTACGAAGATCATCTGGAGGACCCAAAAACCGCGCTTACGGCCTATGAGCAGGCTCTGCGTTTGGCGGCGAGTCCTTCTTCTCAGGAAGATAAGGAGGTGAACCTGGAGTCCCGACGCAAGTTGGTGACGCTATGTTTGTCCATGGGTGAAAAGGGCGGCGAGGCTGCGCTGCCCCATGTTCACGCGCTTATCGCCGAACGGCCAATGGAGTTTGAGGCCTATCATCGCCTCGTCGATCTCTACAGCGGCATGGATCGCCATGATGCCGCCGTCTGTATCTCACGATCGTTGCACTTCTTGAAACAGGCGACCGATAAGGAGTTGGCCCTCGCGGATTCGAAGGGACGTGAGGTTCGTCGGGGACTGGCCCGAAGCGCAGCGACGCGAGAGCGATGGCGCCAATGCGTCGTTCATCCGCTGGAGGACCTCCGGCTCTCAGACCTTTTCTCGCAGATTTGGCACATTGTTGCCGCGCGCGAAGGAAAAACACATGCCCATCTCGGAGTGAATGCCGATGCTCGAGTCACGGTATCGTTGGAGAGCGATGGAATTGGGGGGGACATTGCTCACGCCTGCCAACTTCTCGATGTCCCCGTCCCTGATATGTTTGTGCAGACCGGAACTCTGGGGGGATTCTCGGTTCATGCATTGGCAGAGACGTCGATGGTGAGCCCGACATTGATGGTGGGGGATGCGGCGGCTGCCAAACAGGCACAATCTTCTGCGCTGTTTCGTGCGGGGCGGGCCGTTGCACGGGTCCAGCCGGGGCACATCCTCGCGTCCGTACTGCCCCATGGTGTTGGCTTGCGCAATGCGGTGTACGGGGCGGTGTTGATGACTCACGCGGGTATCGCTGTGCCCCAGGCGACTAGCGAGCAGGCCGAGATCTATCGGGATCAGCTCAAACGGCATCTTCCACCGGCTCGCCTCGAGATCCTGAAGACCGTGACTTTGCGCGTCATCGAGGGCGGCGGTGCGGACACCAAGGCTTGGACTCAGGGAGTTGAGTTCAGCGCGGCTCGGATGGGGTTTGTGCTCGCCGATAGCATTGAGGTGGCTGCGCGAGTGATTCTTCAGGGCGAGGCGAAGGCGGTACCGAGCAAAGAGATTATCAAGGATCTTGTGGCCTTCTCGGTTAGCGAGGACTATCTACGGCTTCGTCGCGCCCTGAGTATGTGAGGACTCGTCACGGATCTGGGGAGTGTTCAAGCGCGAAACGAGGAGGTAGGCTGGGTGAGTGTTACCTCCGGGCCAATCTCCAGAGTTCGGAAGCGCGTCCGATCGTCATTGTGCTGCTGGCGACTGCTTTGCAGGTGTTCAGGAGCGACCCGGGCATGTCGATGAGGTGCTCTATAGCGGCCACGCGCGACACACCGTAAATCTCTGGACCTATATTCGTTGGGCTTCGTTGAGCGCGCTCGGAGGAGGGCTCTCGATCGTTGCGTTTATGAATGGCTGGTTCCCTGAGTATAGAGCGCCCCTGGCCGGACTGTGGTTTATCGGTGGTCCCGGGATGCTATTCGCGATTTTGGTTCATCGTAACAAGCGCTATACGGTCACCCGCCGTCGTGTCGAGACGGAGAATGGTGTGCTGACAAAAAAAATCGACACCCTCGAACTTTGGCGAGTCTTGGATGTCCGGTACCAGCAAAGCGTCGTCGATCGTATTTTGGGTGACGGAAAAATTACCTTGATCGGAACGGACAGAAGCGACGCTGTCTTGGAGCTTCATGGTCTTCCGGGGCACCGAAAAATTTTCGAATCCCTACGAGACGCGGTGCAGTGGGCTCGCCGCAACAACCGCCCTTTGGAATTTGTGCCGGGTCACGGGCTGGACTCGTCGGAAGTGGCGAGTAAAAATATCGCGTAGTTCGCAGCGTCGTCCGTTTGTTTGTCAGCCGCGGTGCCGCTCGCGCCTTTGCTTTGCGGCGAAGATCGCCGCTTGAAGCGCTGCTCTTTGGGGACCGCAACATGCTGCTTGACGGACATTGAGCTGGCGTGCTCCTCGCTGTGGCGTTTTGCTCGTCTACGAGCTAGGTGAGCGCCCTTCGTTGACCCACGTGACCGTCGTATGGACCTTGGGTTCAATGGCATTCAGGCCTGCGCGTTTAACAAGGATGTATGCGCAAGGTCTGGGAACACGGCAGCCCGCCCATGTCTACTGGTATCAATATCGCCGTGAGAATCGGCCTCGCCATGGTCATCCATCTTCCCTTGTTTGCATGCGACGCGGTGGTTGGCGATGGTGTCGTTGCAGGCCGTCGCCCACAACGGCAAGTACAGGCCTTCTACCTCGCGGCCCCATCGGATCCCGGTGTCGCTGAAACAAGTGAATTTGGGCTCGGGTCCAGAACGTTGTCCGCTCGGGCGCGTGGGTCGAAGGACCCACGTTCGGACGGTCCGATCAATGTATGTGAACGATTTCGCGTTGAAATAGATCGCCGAGATCGCAGTCGATTTCGGCGTATTCGTCACGACTGGGATCAGGAGGACCGCCATCGCTTTCGTGGGCTCGTGGGGATGGTTGCGCATGAGATGGGAGCGGACCCGCGAATCTTCCATCTTTGGGCATCGAGAGAATCGACATTCAATCCCTACGCAGTACACGTGCTAAGCAACGATCTTAGCGCGGGATTGCACGCCTGGCAGCGTCATCGTTACGATCCGATTGAGGAGAAACGTTTGCGAGAGATCATGGAGCGCACCGGCGCCAACAGCCGCCACTATTGGCGCGCGAAGGCGGATCTAAATCGGATCACCCGATTTCGAGACAATCCGCACTATGAGAATGAGGTGAGTTATTCGGTCGAACCCGCGAGAGGTGATCGACATGAAGAGCGTCGTTCAAGCTGGGCATTTGGCTACGGACCCTTTGGTTTTAACCCGACCTACTACCTCCCCGTATGGCAAGCCGAAGCGCCCCCATGGGTTTTTTGCAACGAGGATGGGTTGGTCGCTCTGATCTCCGCGGTCTGGGCCGCGCGGACGGGGCAGCGAGAGTGCGGTAGAGTCGGCCAAGGCGATAGTTATGGCGTTGTAAATCGTCGCTTTAGCTCGGGGCATTGCGAGCCTCGACCTCGACGCGATGCGCTCTTTCGCAAGCGGGCTCGCGGTTGGGGAATTCCGGTGGATCAACGGGCAAAACTTGGAGAAAAATGGCCTCGTAAGACCACCGATCGTCGAGAAATATTGACCTATATGCGTGCGCGAGCCCTCGAGCGGGGGTTGCTGAGCCCTTTGGCCGTCGGTTCTGTTCAAATGCAGCGCCGTCCGCAAGTTTCTTGTGAAAGTACGGGCCAGCGTTGTTCAGAAGTCGTGGCGAGCACGTCCCCTCTGGGCGAGGCTCAGGTGGGACGACTTCCCTTGCCCTGACCTGTGTCGGCGAGAGTGCGGTCCAAATTAGCGGGTGAGGCTCGCGGTCATCTCATGGACGATCGCATCGGCAGCGGCGGCGGGATCGGTGGCCATTCGAATTGGACGGCCCACAACGAGGTGACTCGCGCCTTCGTTCATCGCCATCGCCGGGCTCATGACTCGCTTTTGATCGCCTACAGCCGCACCCGCGGGTCGGATACCAGGCACCACACGAAAGAGGTCGGGGGCTACGGTTCGGACTCGGGCGAGCTCCTGTCCGCTACAGACCACGCCCGCGCAGCCAGCCTCGCGGGCACAGACAGCCCGCATTTCGACCAGTTCTCCCGCGCTGCGGGTGTGCCCTGCCTCGCGACAGGCGGTCTCGTCCTGACTTGTGAGAACGGTGACTGCGAGCACCCCCATGGCGTCGCCCGCCTCCTCGACGCATGCACGCAGATGCTCGACCCCTGAACCTGCGTGCACGGTAATGAAGCGAACACCCAGCTGCCGTGCGCTACGGATCGCACCGCGCATCGTATTGGGAATATCATGCAGCTTGAGGTCGAGAAAAACATCGAGATTTGGAAACTGCTGTCGAATTTCCCGAACGACTGAGGGGCCTTCAGCAACAAACAGTTCGAGGCCGATTTTGAGCATGCCGACGTGGCCGTGGAGAATGCGGGCGCCTTCGAGGGCCTCCGCACGATCGGCGACGTCGAGGGCGACGATGAGCCGCTCGCGCATCGCGTTGCCCTGAGACCCGCCACCGTTCGAGTTGTCCGTTGCCATCAAGGGGTGCGAGTTGCTCATTGGTGGAGATGTAGCCCGGCAGTCGCAACCAGGGCAAGATGTGGCGGTGGATTCCCGAAACTCACGGTCTGAGGCCCTATCGTATGCCTTGGAACAAGCGTGCAAGCGCGACGTTTTTCCTGGATGTGTTGCCCTAGTTTGGCGCGATGGCGCGTTGGTCTATCACAGAGCCCATGGCGTGCTGGCGACCGAGGGATCGAGCTCTGTGGCGGGGGTACCTGCGAATCGAGAGACCGTCTACGACCTGGCGTCCTTGACCAAAGTGCTGTGTACAACGACGTTGTTCGCCAGACTCATTGAGTGTGGGCGTGTTCGTCTACAAGATCGGCTTCCCGTCGATCTTCGGCCGAGAAATCTCGGAGCCAACGCGCTGGAGAGTGATGAATCGGCGGTCCCGACATTGGGAATGTTGCTCGAACACACCGCCGGTCTACAGGCGCATCGTGAATATTTCTTAACGGTGGAATGCAACGACCATGACCACGGTGCGATGGTCGATGCGATACTCGAGACCCCTGCATTGAATCCGGTCGGCCGCGAAGCGATCTACAGCGACCTTGGATTCGTCTTGCTGGGGGCCTGGCTTGAACGGTTGGAAGGGTGTGAGCTTCATGAGTTGTTTGACCGGGATGTAGCGAGACCGCTGGGACTCGATTCTCGATCGGATCTGGGATTTCGACCGCTCGGAGGTCCGGCGTGCGATGCCGAAGAACTTCGACGAATCGCTCCGACCGAAGTCTATGCTCGGAGGCTTCACTCGAAGGTCCCCTCGTGGTTTCCGCTTAGAGAACATGTGGCATGTGCCCACGGCGAAGTACACGATGACAACGCTTATTGCATGGGAGGCGTGGCTGGCCACGCTGGACTCTTCGGTCATGCGGAGGGGTTGCTTCGTGTCGCCATGGAGTGGCTCCGTCCTGGGGCTCTGAGGATTTCGGGGCCTACCCGAGCGCAGTTCTTTCGCTCGACCTCCGTGCAGGGGGCAACACGGTGCAAGGGATGGGACGGTGTTGATTTCGGAGACAGCAGCTCGACGGGAGGGGCCTTGGCGCCTGGCAGTGTCGGCCATCTTGGATTCACAGGCACGAGTCTATGGCTCGAGCCCGGGCTTCGCCCGAGCATCTATATCCTGCTCTCAAACCGAGTGCATCCGAGTCGTGACAATCAGGGGATTCGAGGTCTACGCCAGGAATTTCACCGGATCGCATCGAGCATCGATTAGCGCCACAAAGTCTCAGCGTTTGAGCTGGAAATTCGCGCCTCGGTAGCAGGTCCAAAAGACCTGGGCAGGTTGGGTGTCGGCCATGCGGAGCAAGGTCTGGTCTTTGGTCTCGCGTCCCTGCTTGAAGCCGTGAAGGGCATTTTGGAGGGCCTTCACGCGGGCGCTTGGAACTCGCGTGGCGACGCCGAGCGGACGCCACAGTCTGCCGACCGGGAAGAACCATGAGACCAGGCCGTCGCCAGCTTTGATTTGGTTGAAGGCCGCGTGATCGCGGATGATCATCGGTTCGTTGCGTAGGGCGTCGCGTCCCCGAAGTTGCTCGTTGGCCTGTTCGCTCCGACGCATGTGAAATACAGAAAATTTCGCTCGAAGCAGGGCATTGAGGACCCGCGTTTGTTCGCCCGCGAGCGCGATTGCGTGTTTGGCGAACATGTCAACAATTCTTCGCCCCTCCTTGTCGCGCCAGCCGTAGACCACCCACAAGGAGAAGGCCATCTGGAGCTCACGGGTGTCTCGCTCTGCGGGGGTAGCGATGTTGAAGAAGCTGCGTGCGAGCTGGGGGAATGCGTTGCCGAAGTGTTTTTGCGCGAAGACTCCGACCATTTTGTCGACGTTCTGAAACGTGGCGGGATCGAGTGGCTGAGACTCGTCTCGCCCTTGGATGACACGGGTCGGCGGCGTGAGCCCGTCGCTGTGGCCACGTCGTTTCCGTCGGGTGCGTGATTTTGAATCGGTGGGAGAATCGGTCATCCGAGCGCCTTGCAAATGCGGTTGATGCAGGTGTACGTAGGGCCGCATTCGTCGCTGGTGTCGACCCCATCGTCGTTGAGGACCGGTGTGCATTCCCGGCAGCCCACGGGCGGAATGCCATCGTCGTCGAGCACCCGGTCGAGATGAACGGTGAAGGCGCTGTAGGGCGCGAGCGGGTACGGTTCCGAGTTTTTGAAACACGTCTCACCACCGATCATTGCTTGAATCTCGACGGTGTAGGCGCCCCAGAGAAGCTCGGGGCTGGTGAGAATGGTCGTGGGACACTCGGTGAGGGTGATGCCTTCGTCGGCATTCAAGGACTTCGGGAGGTTGAGAGTCGCGGCATCGAGGGCGACTCCGGAGACATCGCGGACTTGAATGTTCAGGGCTTCGATGGATCCGAGGGACCCACCTGCGGCCACCGGAGGGTCGCAGGCCCAGGCGTTTGAGATGTCGGCCTCAGGATAGGGAACGGTTCTGAAGGTGAATGAGACCGGGCTGACGATGTCTGAGAGAAAATCTGTGTCCGAAAACTGGACGTGGCGCTCTACGTAGCCTGCCTCATGTTCATCGACCCGGAAGTTGCCGACGAACGTTGCTTTGGTGAGGGGCTGGTCGTCGCTGTCGAGAGCAAGCGCCGTTAATGTATGTTCGCCGGGAACGACCGCATGGCCGAAGATAGGGATTTTAGCGGTGCAGTCGACCGTGGCGAGCTCTTGGTCGTCGTCGATGAGCAACGCGAGCCTATCTACGCCCATGAGCGCGCAGGTTGCTTGAGAGGAACCAAGAAATTCAACGCCAAGCACAAAGGATGTATTTCCCGAATCGCGGTCTTCATCCTGGTAAGGGTCGTATTGACAGGCAGGATCGGCATGATCGACCCGGCCGTCGCCGTCGTTATCGATGCCATCCGTGCATGGAAATGGCGCGAGCAGGACGACATCATCGAGCGGGTGGGATTTTTCCGCGGCGATTGAGAATGTCTCGGTGACCGTGTGGCCTGGACAAACGACGCATGTGCCGTCCTCGTCGAGCTGGTAGGTCGGTTCGCAGATACGGTGACAGTTGGCGTAGTATTCTTCTCGAGAGACGGTCTTGTAGGTGTACTCGGAAGAGTCGGTGGTGACGTTTCCCTCGGCATCGAGAGGGTCGCCGTTGTCATTTTCGACACGAACCTCGCTCGAGAAAATTCGTGTGGTCTGTCCCGTCTTCTCGTAGCCGGAAGCGCACTGCAACGGGTCATGGGCATTCGAGCCCAGCGTCTCATCCAGATTAAGCCGGGCTGCATCGCAGGGCCAGGGGCTTCCGTCGCGGCGAAGCGCCATGACGTGAGCAAAATAGGTGCCCGGGGATAACCCTGGACCCGCGACCGACGAGTCCTTGTCGGCAAAGGCCTTCGGGAAGCAACTAAATGTGCTTGAGTCGATAGCGAGGGGCCAGTAGTCGATCGCTTTGGGAGGTGGGCGCAATGTGACGTAGCTGTTTGCGGCCGCCAGCAAGGGGTCGGTCTTGAACGACACGTCTTCGCTGAAAACATTGACACGAACCCGTTGGATGCCCACATCTGAGCAGTCTTTAGACGAATCGAGGGGGGGGACCTGGTCGGCATCTACGCCGTAGACCAGGGTCGAATCGTCGGTGATACGCCAGCGGAGATAGACGCTGGGTTCTTCAGCGCAGCCTCCAAGCAGGACGAGACTGAGTCCCGTTCCGGTGGCGAGACGGTAAGGCGTAGCGATGACGGCGGTCGGCGCATTTCGGCGCGACGCGCCCCAGAGGTCCCTTAACGACACACCGTAGGATCTAGCAAGGCGGGTCGCGGCGGTCTAGGCCTACGATGAGTGGAGTCGATTCGCCCTCGGTGGCCGTAATGCTCGGGTCTCCGCAATTTTGCAGATCATAGCGTGAGTGACGCTCAAGGTCGACCGAATGGACGATGAGTTGGTAGACGGCCAGGCTCGAGATGCGTCCCGCTTCAATCCTGCGAGAACGGGGCCCCGGAACAGAGATGCAGCGGGGCCCCGGGACGAAGCGCGGCTCCCCCCGATCCGGTTGCACGAGGACATCGACCGTCATGAGGTAGGCATCGTCCGCAGCGGGAACATCTTTGATCGTTCCGCGATAGCGATCGCAGGGAAAGACCTTCTGGGCGACAATACAGCCGGGCTGCAGGGCTGTATCTGCGGGATGCTCGCAGTCTCCTGCGGTGCTCGAGATGGTGAGGCGGACCTGCAATGCCACGTTTCTCACACCGTTGGCATCGTTTGCGGCGATGTCGCAGCTCGGATGCAAGCGCCGGGATCCGGTGCTGTCGGTGAGTTTCCAGTCGAGCTCGACCATACCGACCGAGTCATCACATCCCGTGATTACCGCGCTCGTCGTGATCGCCGCGATCAATCCAAGCGTCGCCCGAATTCGCCGGGCAAGATCGGCTTTTCGGGTCCCGTAAATCACGCCAATCGGGAGAAGTTCGTCGCAGCAGGGACGCACCGGAGGACCATAACACCCGTTGATCTCTTCCTTGAAATACTCCAGCTCGTGGTATTCGCGCGCTCGAAGCAGATTTTGGCGCGGTTGAGGTGCGTTTGTATCTGTTTGACCGCGCCGCAGGGGCCCGTGTAGCCTCCCGGTGCCGTGCTGCTCGCCGATTCTCATACGCTGGGCCTGGATCTAACTCTTCTTGCGGAGATTGACCTGGTCGCTCTCCTCAAGTCGTCAAAGGGGATCGTCCTCATGGTCGTGATCCTGCTGTTGACGCTGATCGCGCTGTGTTTTTTCGTGATCGCCTACAAGTTGGTTCACATCAGCAAGGCCCAATCTCAGTCGATCGAGTTCTTGGATCGGTTCTGGGAGAGCAAGCGTCTTGACGACATTTTTCGTGTGGCCGAGGGGCTGACGGCGAGTCCACTCGCCCAGATGTTTAAGGCCGGCTACGTCGAGCTTTCGAAGGTCAAAAAAGGAAAGCATGGGGAGTCGATGCACGACCAGATGGATGACATAGCGAACATCGAACGCGCCTTGCAGCGAGCGCGCGTCAGCGAGATGACGAACCTTGAAAATTTGCTGCCCTTCTTGGCTACGGTCGGCTCGGCAGCGCCATTTATCGGCCTCTTTGGTACGGTGATGGGGATGATGGACGCTTTTTTGACCATCGCAGCCACGGGGTCGGCGGAGCTCTCGGAGATTTCGCAGCCGATGGCAGAAGCGCTTGTCACCACGGCGATTGCGCTGGCAAGTGCCGTCCCGGCGGTCGTGGCCTTCAACTACTTTAATCGACGTTTGAAGGTGCTCTCGGCCGAGATGCAGACCTTCGGCAACGATTACCTCAACATCGTGCGTCGGCACTTTTTCAAGTAGCGCGTCCGTGCTGTCGAGTCAGGAGCGAGACGACCCATGGGAGGAATGATCAGCGATAGCTCGGGTTCTGGCGATGAGCCGATGTCGACGATCAACGTGACTTCGCTGGTCGACGTCATGTTTTGCCTCTTGATCATGTTTATGGTCTCGACACCTTTGATGAGCAAAAAGGACGTCGAGCTGAGTCTCCCGCAGGCGCGCGGCGTTGAGATGAGCGACACCGAGCTGGAGACGACGATGCTGTCGGTCGATGCGACCGGGCGGGTGTTCATGGGGACCTTGCCTCTCGATGAGGACAAGGAAAAATGGGTGGAGCAGATCGGTGCAAATCCGATTCTCAAAGAGGCGGGAGTCGCTTTTTTGGTGGGTGATGAGACCGTCGCTATGGGCCGGATCATCGACCTCATGGAAGCGCTGAAGAAGGCCGGCATCCACCAGGTTGGATTTGTGACCGATCCCAAGAAGCCCAAGGTCGAGGCTTCGACGAGTTTGCCATGACGGTGCAAGACACGCAGCCCCCAACCCACAGTCTCTCGCGGACCCCCGCGCGCGCTGCAATCTATGTGTATCCACTGTTGGCCGTGGCGGGCGCTGTATTTGGGGCGTTTGGACTTCCGGGGGAATGGAGCCTGCTCGGCGGTGCGATTTCTGGGCTGATCCTGGCGATGGGCCTCGGCTTTGTTGTGGTTCAGCTGATCGTTCTTAGCCGCGAGCCGGGCCCGTTCGTCGGTGGGCTTGTGGGCATGGTCGTGCTCTGCGGGGGCCTCGTCGCTTTTTTTGTCTATATGCCTTCGGTGTCCGCGGCGGATGTCGAGACCGAGGATGAGCTGACGATCGATTTTCAGCCCGGCGCACTTGTACGGTTGGGTCCCAAGCCCCCCGAAGACCTCCCCGAGAAGCAGATCGTTGAGGATACGCGGGTTGAGGAGGACGCCACGAAAGAGGCCGTCACAAAGGACGAACAGCCGCCGGTTGAGACCGAGGACAAAAAAAAGAAAGATCCCAAGAAGAAGACCAAGGACAAGGTCGATCCCAACAAGAAAAAAGACGTCAAGATCTCGAACACCAACAAGAAGAGCAATACGCCCTACGACGAGCTTCCGAATGTGGAAGAACTCAGCGGAGACCCCTTCGGCGACCCGGGCGGATGGGCGGATTTGAAAAAAGACGGGGACCCGTGGGCGACGGCCGTCATGAAGGCGCTCAATGGGATGAGCGTGCCATCCTACGCGGCCAAGGGCTTCAAGGGGCAGTACCGTTTCGAGCTAAAAATCTGTAAAGATGGCTCGATCGATCGTGTTTACACCAAGGGATCTTCCGGTAGCACGGAGCTCGATGCGGCCGTTAAGGGCGAGCTGAAGAAGACTCGGTTGCCTCGTCCGCCCTTGAAAGTGGCAAAAAACATGAAGAGCAACTGTGTGAAAATTAAATATCGTTTCGTTTGGGGCCGCGGTTCGGTCAAATAGGCCGCCGAATTGCCCAATTCCATGGGCGCTGAGGCCCGATTTAGGACAATTGGGGGGCTGAGTTCGCCCCGAGATGAAGCAAAGATACGCGTGAATCGCTCGGTCTGGATTTCGGTCTTTTCGCAGGGGTCTCGCGGGGGTATGCTGCGCGCTCGCTAGAGGTCCATTCCCCATGACGCGTGTTTTTCTCGGAACCTCATTGTTTTCTGCTCTCCTCGTCCTCGGCGCCGTACTCGCGGGGTCACCGCAAGCGGTGGCCAATGTAAGTGATGCTGCAGCACCAGAGCACCATCTCGGTGGCCAGTCCCGGTTGCTTCGTATCGGCGTGCCACAGCAGGGCAAGCTCGGTGACCTGCTGCGAAAGAACGCATCGATCTCCGGCGGCTTCGAGGTGATTTCTCGACGGGCGATGCCGGCCAATCTCGCTCGTGCGAAGGGCTTCGATCCCGCGGCATGGAACAGCCTCGGCGCGGACGTCGTCGTGATGGCGGACGCGGTGGGCCCCCAGATGAAGCTCAAGCTCTATGACGTGGGTAAAGGCAACAAGCCCGTCTTGTCGAAGGGCTACCCGGCGAGCGATCCGCTCAAAGCCGCCAATCGGTTTATGAACGACGTCATCAACTATTACACCAATGAGCCCGGTGTATTTGGTTCGCGGATCGCGTTTGTGCGCACCCGTCGAGACCCGGTGACGAGCATGAATATTCAGACGGTGCAGATGAACGGTGAGGCGCCCGCGGGCGTGACCGCGAATCGCTCGCTCAATATCTTGCCTTCGATTGGGCCCGGCGGAGAGGTGCTTTTTACGAGCTATGCCAAGCGCAATCCGGATCTTTGGATGAGCAAAGGTGGTGCACCCACACGAATCTCCAAATACCCTGGCCTCAATCTAGGTGGCGTGATGAGCCCTGATGGCTCAAGTATCGCCGTCGCCTTGTCCAAGGATCTCAATTCTGAAATTTATCGGTTGGGTCGCGACGGCAGCATCAAGGCCCGTCTGACCAAGACTCCAGCGATCGATGGCTCCCCGACGTGGAGCGGCGGTGGACAGATCGCCTTTGTGTCGAATCGCGCTGGAGGTCCCCAGATCTTTCGTATGTCGGGCAACGGTGGTGGTGTGACGCGGGTGACCAAGCAGGGCAAATACAACCAATCGCCCGATTGGAACCAGGGCAAGGGACGTGGTCAGTGGATCGTCTATTCGGGCCGCGATGCGTCGAATCGGTTCGCTATTTACAAGGTCGACGTGAAGTCGCGTAAGGTCGTTGCGCTGAGCGCCGCGCCCGGTCGAAATCTTGACCCTTCGTGGAGCCCCGACGGGCGTATGATCGCCTATACAAAGGGTGGAGGCATCTATATCGCCAACGAAGATGGGGACAACAATATTCAGATCGCCAAGGGGGGAAGCACTCCCGATTGGGGTCCGGCCCCCGCGAACTAGTCCCTGCGAGCGAGCGAGCGAGCGAGTGTTTGTTTCGGCGGGAAGAGTCGTGGTTGAAGCGCGAGCCGAGGCCTAGGTCGCAAGCATGCGCGCGGTTATCGACATTGGAAGCAACAGTATTCTCTTGCTTGTGGGGGCGCGCGCTGGCGATGGAAGCGTGTCGGTCTTGCATGATTTTGCTCGTGTCGCGCGACTGAGCGAGGGGGCGGCGGCTTCGGGTCGGCTGAACCCAGTTGCTATCGAGCGAGCGCTGGCTGTGCTCGTCGAATACCGTGGCATTTTGAACGGCCTCGAGATCGAAGGTCTGCGAGCCGTTTCAACCGAAGGGGTGCGCATGGCGGCCAACGCCGTCGATTTTTTGCGACCGGCCGCGGAGGTCCTTGGGGTCCCTGTACAAGTCCTTTCGGGCGAGGAAGAGGCGCGGTTGTCCTACAGATCCGTGGCTTTGGAGGAGCCTGATGCGGACGATCTCCGAGTGATCGATATCGGTGGTGCGTCGACCGAGTTGGTCGCTGGGATCAAGCTTGAAGCTCAAAATATTGTGAGTCACGCGATCGGTTCGGTCCGTTTGACCGAGGCCTACATCGATGCGGATCCACCGACCGCTCGCTGCTTGGAGACCCTCGAGGCGGCTGTAAAGACGGCCTTCGCTCGTCAGCCGCTGGACCCAAGTCCCCTGCTTTTTGGCCTCGCGGGGACCGTGACGACGGCCGCGGCGCTGATGCTGGGGCTGCTGAGCTACGATCGTGAACGTATTGACGGCCAACGTTTTTCGACGGAGCAAATCTTTTGTCTTCGAGTGCGCCTGGCTGCGATGGATCAAGGGGCACGTCTTGCGCTCCCTTGTCTTTCGCTGGGGCGTGCGGACGTCATCGTTGCGGGTGTGACGATTCTTTGCGCGGCGTTGGAGCACTGCGGAGCGACAACGCTAGTGGTCCGGGATCGCGGTCTTCGCTACTCGCTGCTTTGACCGCGGCGGCGCCTCACGGTTCCACCTAGGCTGAGTAGGCACAGCAAGCTGAGGGGTCCGCCGTATCCGGGCGAGCCGACAACCTGACAGCTTAGAGAATCTGCCTGTAGGCACACGCCATCGATGCAGTGGGTCGAAGCGGCGCACTGACGGTCGTCCGTGCAGGCGACCGGATCCCCGGTCTGGTCCTCGAGTTGGGGACTCAGACTCTCCGGGCCTAGCGCAGGCCACTGTATGGGATCCGACTGGGTTCCAATATAGAGGGTCTGACTCGCGTGACCTCGATTCCCCGCGCTATCCTCGACCACCACCTCGAGTTGGTAGGCACCATCGTCCCAAGCGTGCGCGTTAAATCCGTAGGGGTACGTCGGGTCCTCCATGGCGGTCCCTCCGTTGACGGATAACCATGACCGTTTTAAGCCAATATTGTCGCTGGCGAAGAGATCGATCCTAAAGGTGGCGGGGCTCGCCGGAAAATGGGCACCGGAGACCGGCTGTGAGACGTCGACCAGGGGGGCCTCGAAATCGGGAATCGAGCGTTTCGCGGGGCCAAAACGCTGGAGCAGCTCAGGGAAGGACGATTGGTGAGCGAGGCTCTCACAGAGATGGAGGCACTTGATCCCGTCGGGGTTCGAGACTTCCTGGGCCGGATCGATGGCGGTACAGCCATGCGAAAATCCCGCGATTGCCTGGCGGGGATCGGGATGCATCACGAAGATGGGCTCGCGCTCGTGTTCGAGGCCATAGCTGTGGGCGGCCTCCTGTGCGGTCACTCGGGCGACATCGGTGATCGTGTTGATGTCTTCCGAAAAGGTGAAGGCGATGTCGCGATGATTTTGGTCCTCGCAGTCGAGCGGAGCGATTCCCGCGACGTTGGCCTGAATTCCAATGTCACTCGGACGCCCACCGACGATAACCATGGAGTACTCGATGTCCGCCTCGGGTCGCTCAAGCACGACCTCTAGATTAATTCCCGAGAACAGCGCGGCCACCTGCTGCTGCAGAGCTTGGCGGACGAGGTCAGGTTCATCGCCGAAGTCCTCAGTGCGCAGCGCGGGTACGGTCACGCGGTCCGTGGCGCCTGTGGGAAGCCATGTGGTGTTCAGAGCGGCATCGGACATGCCGCAGAGTGGATCGCTGCGGCCACTGCAGTCGACGCCGCGCTTTGGGGCCACGGTGAGTGTCAAACCCGAGGTATGCAAATACAAGACATGCGCGGGATCGCCGGCGAGCGTGGCGAGCAGCGTCATACTCAAAGATGCTGTGGCGACTCCCATGCGAACTGCATCGGCCGCAATCCTCCCAATCTATAGACTCCGGGTTTGGATGGCGATTTCCGCGATCCCGAGACTTCGCGTCAAGCGCAGCCGGTCCAATGCCGGTAGGTTGTCTGGCGGCGCCCGCGAGTTGGACTTTCGGCCTGAATCCAGACTGACAATCGACCTTTTTTGGGCTGGCGTGCTATCCCTGCGGGCGCTCAGACCATGGGTGTCAACCGTATCTGCGGAGTCGAGCGAGTGCTCGAGTTTGCCACGGGAGTCCAAATTGGGGCTGGCCAGGAGCGTTCTCGATGAAAGTTGGAATCCCCAAAGAAATCCATTCGGGTGAGCGTCGCGTCGCGGTCTCGCCGGAGAACGTGCAGCGTCTCGCAACCTTGGGTTTTGAGATCCTCATCGAGAAAGGTGCCGGTCTCGAAGCGGACTTTTCGGACGAGAGCTACACGCAATCTGGAGCCGAAATTGCCGCGGATGCTCGCAGTCTGTGGGCCGGATGCGACCTTGTGCTCAAACTCCGAGAACCGGAGATGCACGTGGGCCTCGGTATCCATGAGGTTGATCTGCTTCCTGAAGGAGGCACGATTATTTCGTACCTCTGGCCCGACCAAAATGACGACTTGATGGCTCGCTTGGTCGCGCGTGGAGTCACGGCCTTGGCGATGGACAAGATCCCACGGATCAGCCGCGCTCAAAAAATGGATGCGCTGTCGTCCATGGCCAACATTTCTGGCTATCGCGCAGTCATTGAAGCCGCACAACATTTTGGCCGATTTTTTACCGGGCAGATCACCGCCGCAGGGAAGGTGCCTCCAGCCAAGGTATTGGTGATCGGCGCAGGCGTAGCGGGGCTGGCCGCGATCGGAGCGGCTCGAGGCCTGGGCGCTGTGGTTCGCGCTTTCGACACCCGGGCTGCCGTCAAGGAACAGATCGAAAGCATGGGGGCCGAGTTTGTCACCCTTTCTTTCGATGAGGACGGGAGCGGAGCCGGGGGCTACGGGAAGGTGATGACCGACGCGTTTATGGACGCGGAGCGAGCCCTGTTCGAAGAACAGGCAAAAGAGGTGGATATCATCATCACCACCGCGCTTATTCCGGGCAAGCCTGCGCCCTTTTTGTTGACCGAGCAGGTGTTAAAGAATCTCAAGGATGGCTCGGTGATTGTCGATCTCGCCGCGGAACGTGGCGGAAATTGCCCCTTTGCGGAGCCGAACAAGATCGTCCAGGTGCATGGCGTCAAGATCGTTGGCTACACGGATCTTCCATGCAGAATGCCGAGCGTTGCCAGCAACCTCTATGGCAACAATCTTTGCCACCTGCTTGACGACATGGGAGGCGCTGACGGGTTCAAGATCGACGAGCACGATGAAGTGGTTCGCGGCGCTTTGGCCGTGCGCGGAGGCGAGGTCATGTGGCCGCCGCCGAAGCCGAAACCAAAGCCGAAGGTCGAGATCCCGCAGGACGCGGGCGCGGCCCGACCTGCTGCGACACCGCCCGATACGCTCCCCGTCGAGAGCGCGGCATCTGGCCCCCAGGAGAAGACGCCAAACCTTGTTCCGTTGTTGGTCGCGGGCGTCGCACTTGTGGCGCTTGGCTGGGGGGGGAGCGAAGACTTTCTCGCTCACTTCACCGTCTTTGTACTGGCTTGTTTTGTTGGTTGGCAGGTTGTGTGGAATGTCTCCGCCGCCCTGCACACACCCCTGATGAGCGTGACCAACGCTGTGAGCGGGATCATCATCATCGGGGGCCTTTACCAGGTCGGCGGTGAGTCAGGGGCTCCGGCGACGATTCTCGGTCTCGCCGCAATTTTCTTTGCCACCATCAATATCGTCGGTGGCTTTCTCGTGACCCAGCGCATGCTGAAAATGTTCCAGAGATAGAGGACACCATGATGCAACTGCCAAACGGAGTCCTGACCGGAGCGTACATCGGTTCGAGCGTTCTTTTTATTCTTAGTTTGGGTGGTCTCGCCAGCCAAGAGACCTCACGACGTGGGAACTTTTTCGGAATCCTTGGAATGGTGGTGGCCGTGCTGGCGGCCGTGGGCTTTACGGTCGGTGCGTTCCAAGGGAACAATCCGATCGCTCTTGATGCCTCCGGTCTGTTGATGGTCGCCTCGGCGATCATCCCTGCTGCGATCATCGGCGCCGTGTTGGCGTCACGGGTGGCGATGACCTCGATGCCCGAACTCGTGGCTGTCTTGCACAGCTTTGTGGGTCTTGCCGCGGTCTTGGTCGGGATTTCGACCTATCTCGATCCGGCGATCAAACCTCTGGAGGGCGAGCAGATGATCCACCATATCGAGGTCTTTCTCGATGTGTTTATTGGCTCGATCACCTTCACCGGCTCAATCCTCGCGTTCTTGAAACTGCGAGGAAGTCTCTCAGGCAAACCATTGATGCTGCCCGGTCGCCACTTGCTCAACCTTGGAATGTTGAGCCTCTGTGTCTATCTTGGCTATGCCTACGCCATCCAAGACGGGCACGCCGGAATCACCGAGTTGATGATCATGGTGGGGGTCGCTGGATTGATCGGCATGCATATGGTGCTGGCGATTGGGGGAGCCGACATGCCAGTCGTCGTCTCGATGCTCAATAGCTATTCTGGATGGGCGGCCGCCGCAGCGGGCTTTATGCTCAACAACGACCTGTTGATCGTCACCGGTGCCCTGGTGGGCAGCTCGGGGGCAATCTTGTCGTACATCATGTGTTCGGCCATGAACCGATCGTTCGTATCGGTGATCTTAGGTGGATTCGGTGGGGGAGGAGGGGGCGTTACGAGCGGCGCCGCGAAGGTCGTGGAGGGCGAGGTGACCGAGTTTACCGTGTCCGCGACCGTCACGATGCTGACGAAGGCGCGAAGCGTAGTCATTGTGCCGGGATATGGGATGGCCGTGGCTCAGGCGCAGCGCTCCGTGGCCGAGGTGGTCAAGATCCTTCGTGCCAAAAACATTGATGTTCGTTTTGCGATTCATCCCGTCGCGGGTCGTCTGCCCGGGCATATGAATGTGCTGCTGGCAGAGGCGAATGTGCCTTACGACATCGTGCTGGAGATGGACGAGATCAACGGCGACCTGCCTCGCACCGACGCGGTGTTGGTCATCGGTGCCAACGACATTGTCAATCCGAGCGCGCTGGATGATCCGAACAGCCCGATCGCGGGGATGCCCGTGATCGAGGTTTGGAGGGCGAAGACTGTCGTCGTCATGAAGCGCGGAATGGCGAGCGGCTACGCGGGCGTCGACAACCCGTTGTTCTACAAAGAGAACACTCAGATGCTCTTTGGAGATGCGAAGAAAAATGTGGACTCCATTCTCGAGGCGCTTCGGAGCGCGTAACGGGATAGGGAATACGACGGAATGCGACTGGACCTTCATTGTCACTCCACATGCTCTGACGGCAGCCTTTCACCCTCTGAGCTGGCGAAACGGGTTCATGAGTTCGGTGTCGAACTTTTTTGTCTGACGGATCACGACACCTTGTCTGGCTATTCGGAGGTTCGTGTCGCGCTGCCCGATTGCAACGTCTTGCGCGGATTGGAACTTAGTTGCAGGTGGGAGGGGCGGAACGTTCATCTGCTAGTTTACGGCGTTCAGGTTGGGCGAGACGGGGCGTTGCAAGAGCGTCTGACCCGTCGTCGGGTTGAGCGTCTCGAACGAATGGGGAAGATCGTCGAGAAGTTGGCTGCGTTGGGCAAAAAACTCGATCTCGACGCACTCATCGCAGGGGCGGAAGGCCGGACCCCTGGACGGCCAGATATCGCCAAGGCGTTGGTGGACGCGGGTGTATGCAGCAGCGTACGGGAGGCCTTTGACCGGTTCTTGAGGGACGGTGGACCCGCGGATGTGGCAATGGATGGAATTAGTGTCTCGGAGGGGCTCGAGCTCGCTAGCGACGCGGGTGCCAAGGTTTCGCTGGCGCATCCACACACTCTTCGCCACCCCGATCTGGCCCATGAGTTGTTGCGATGCCATCGGGAACGAGGCCTTGAGGGGCTCGAGGCCTGCTACGGTCGCTATACAAATAGGCAGCGCAAGGGATGGATGCGAATGGCGACGGAACTCAATTTGGTGGTGACGGGCGGCTCGGATTATCACGGGGATACGCTTCCGCAAGTTCCAAGGCCAGGAATCGAGTTCGCAGAATGTCTACGCGGACCGCTTCTAGAGTGGCTAGAGGTGGCCTAGCGATGGAGATGGTTGAGAGATGAACGATCCACTGACGCATTTCGACCCCGAGGGTGCGGCCCACATGGTAAAAATCACAGCGAAGCAAGAGTCGCCTCGGCTGGCGGTTGCGCGAGCGAATGTGCGTATGGCCACCGAGACCCTTGCTAGAATCGAGGCTGGCTCCGTCGGGAAAGGTGATGTTCTTGGCGTCGCCCGGCTTGCGGGGATCGGCGGCGCAAAACTGACAGCGACGATGATTCCGCTCTGCCATCCCGTACGTATTACGGGGGTTGAACTGTCCTTCGAGATCGATCGGGAGCTTCCGGGTGTGGTCGTGACGGCGCAAGTGCAGGCCCACGACCGGACCGGACCGGACATGGAGGCGATGGTCGCGGTGACCACCGCAGCCTTGACGATTTATGACATGTGCAAGGCGATGGATCGTGGCATGACGATCGAGCAGGTGATGTTGATCGAAAAGTCCGGTGGCAAGTCAGGCCACTGGTCGCGATCGTCTCAGCCCTGAGCGGGCCAGTCGCTACTCGACCGTCACCGATTTTGCGAGGTTGCGAGGTTGGTCGACATCGGTTCCTTTGAGGTCCGCTGTGTAGTAGGCCAAGAGCTGGAGCGGAACGCTGGCCAGGATCGGCTGGAGAAATTCATCCACGTTCGGTACCAGGAGTACGTCGTCCGCGAGGTCACCGATGTGGGCGTCACCCATGGATGCGACCGCGATGATTTTGCCTCCACGGGCCCGAACCTGGTCGAGGTTCGAGATCGCCTTGTCGTAGCCGGGACCCTTGAGGGCAAGCATAACGACCGGCATTTGATCGTCGATGAGGGCGATGGGGCCATGTTTCATCTCGCCACTGGCATAGCCCTCGGCATGCACGTAGCTGATCTCTTTTAGTTTGAGGGCACCCTCCAGGGCGACGGGGAAGCTGAGGCCACGCCCAAGGTACAGAAAGTCGCGGGCAAAAGAGTAGCGGCGGGCGATGGTCTTGACCAGCGATGACTGGCCCAAGACGAAGTCGATCGACACTGGGAGTGCCCGCAGACCCTCGACCAGCGCGGTCGCTCGGGCGACCGGCAACTTTCCATTTGCCAGACCCAGATGAACCGCCAACATCGTCAACATCGTCAGTTGAGTCGTGAAGGCCTTGGTGGAGGCGACCGAAATCTCGGGGCCGGCATGGGTGTAGAGCACAAAGTCGGCAGCACGAGCGATGGTGGAGTCCACCACATTGCAGATAGCGACTCCGGTCGCTCCGATGCGCATGGCCTCGCGCAGGGCTGCGAGAGTGTCGGCCGTCTCGCCTGACTGACTAATGGCGATGGCGATGTCATCTTGGCGGACGATGGGATTCCGGTAGCGATATTCACTCGCAAGGTCGACCTCGACGGGAATTCTGGCGAGCTGCTCAATGAGGTATTTCCCGGCGAGGGCGGCGTGCCAAGAGGTCCCGCAGGCCAGCAGCGTGATTTTTGTGTGCTCCGAGAATTTTAGGTCAAGATCCGCGAAATCGACCGTATTGGAGTCGGACCGCAGGCGTCCCATCAGGGTGTTTCGAATGGCGCGCGGTTGCTCAAAAATCTCTTTGAGCATGAAGTGCTTGAAACCCTGTTTTTCGGCTGCGACTGGGCTCCACTCAATCGTGCGCGGGCGACGTTTTACCGGGACCCCTTTTGCGTCGAACACGGTGGCCCCCGCGGGATGGAGGCGTGCGGTGTCACCATCTGCGAGGTCGACGACCCGACGGGTGTGGGCGAGCATGGCCGAGGCATCGGACGCGACGAAGGTCTCCTCGCGCGGTGGCGCGTCTCCTTCGCGCGGGCGGGCGGCCAGGCCGATCAGCAGCGGGCTCTTGTTTCGGGCGATGATGATTTCTTTGGGATGAGCATCGTGAACAACGCACAGTGCGTAGGCCCCCTCAAGCCGTTCCAAGGCGATTCGGACCGCGGCATGAAGGTCGTGGCTGTCGTCGGAGTAGGCACGGTCGACAAGGTGTGCGACAAGTTCAGAATCGGTGTCGCTGGAGAACTGGCATCCGTCGGAGGCCAGTTCGCTGCGCAGGACCCGGTGATTTTCGATGATGCCATTGTGGACGACGTGTACCTTCCCCGCGCGGTGTGGGTGGGCATTTCGTTCGCTCGGGGGGCCGTGGGTCGCCCACCGAGTGTGACCGATTCCGGTGTGTCCTGAGATTGGCGTGGTCTCAAGCAACGCCGAGAGGTTGGCGATCTTCCCCTCGCAGCGCGCACGCACGGTGCCGCGAGCGGATTCCGGATTCACAACGGCCACCCCGGCCGAATCGTAACCCCGATACTCGAGCTTGCGAAGTCCCTCTAAGAGGAGGGGTACTGCCTCGCGCGTGCCTGTGTATCCTATGATTCCACACATCGATGTGGTCTGTGTAACGCGTCGGCAGGACCGACGCCAGAGTGAGGGGTGATCGTCTCTCGCACGGGTATCGGCCGGGGATTCGGGGCGTGGAAACGCACTCCGATCAAGCCGAGGATTTAATCAAAGGAGTGGGGCGAGGTTGGTTCACGCATGCCAACAAGAGGATCGTTGCGAAGCAGTCCGCGGAGGGCTGATCTTGCCAGGGTGATACCTTCGTTCCAGCCAACGATGAGCGCAAGTCTCAGGGCCTCATCGAGGCAACGCTTCGCATCATCGAGACGGTCACGCCCCGCCCAGTGACGTGCGCGCTCCAAGAGTATCTCCGCGGTCGTGAGCCGGTCGCCGAAATGGCGGGCATGCTCAAGGCTGCGGGCAAGATGCTGTTCCGCGAGTGTGTTTTGGCCGAGATCACGCAGCAGCCAGGCCATCTGGGCGTGGCTGCGCAACAATCCAAGGGGGTCGGAGCGCTGCTCCGCCTGAAACAGCGCATGTTCACACCAGGTTCGGGCTTTGCGGAGGTTTCCGCTTCGTTTGTAGAGCCCCGCAAGCTGGAGGAGGTATCGCCAAAGGTTCACGTCGACCGGTGCGCGTGGGCCTTGGCCCAGGGTACACATGTCGAGCCCCTCATGGGCCTCAACGAGGGCCTGTGTCGCTTGGCCGGTGCGCAGCAGGGCTCCCGAGAGTTCGCCGTAGAGGTCGAGAATGGTCTCTTGATCTCCGCCGGCGATGACCGGTCCGAGGGCCCTCTGTAGCGCGCGGACAGCTGCTTCCGCGTCGTCGCAGCGAAGCAGAGCCATCCCCAACTCGCGCTGCAGTGCGCCTTCGAGGGTCGGGTCGTCCGTGCTGGGGAGGACCTCTCGGATCATGCTGATCACTTCGCGTTCGCCGTGGACATGACGCAGGGGGCGCGCGAGCTTCTTGACGAGTTTGGCAACCTTAGTTCGATCTCCAGCGGGTGTGCTGTTGCACACCCGGATCGCCGCACGATAGAGACTTACGGCCTTGTTGTCGTCAAAGCTGTGTTCAGCCTCAATTGCAGAGCGTTCAAGGACGTCGAGGACTTCCGCGCCGCCTCCTCGAAGCATATGCATGGCGCGAACTGTGTTGGATTCGAGGATGGACTGAACCTTTGAGGCCGCCTCGGCATGAAGATGTCGTCGACGTTTCGTGGTGATCTTGCTCAAGACCGTCTCGCGGATGAGTCGGTTGGGAAAGGCCCGTGTTTGGCCTTGTTCTCCGGGCTGCACCAGAAGTCCATGGTGATGCAACGATGCGAAGCCCTCGTCGATGGCCACGGGCATGGCTGCGGTTAATTCTGCAGCCACGAGCGTACGAATCTCTGCCGTCGCGCACCGTTCACCGAGGATGGCCGCGGCGTCGAGCAGGCGCCGAGCGACTTCGTCGAGGGCGGCAAGTCGTCTTTCGAGCAGAGCTTCGTCGCTGAAACTTGCGTCGATGTCTCTGTCGGTGGCCATGGCGCGCAACAACAGGTCGAGCCGCAAGGGTGAAGCCGCACCGCCCTTGGCGAGGTGAGCGGGCAGCGAGCTTTCTGCTCGGAAGCCCGCGGTCGAGTCGCCAATCGCAGACTCGATTTCGGCGCTGCCGAGCATTTCTAGTCTTTCGACAGGCCCCTGAAGCCACGATAGGTCGCTCTCGCTGCTAGCGAGAGCGAGGAACACAGGGCGTTCCGCGTGGGTGCGAGTAAGCTGCTGAAGAATTTGCCGTGAAGGTGCGTCGAAGCGATCGATGTCATCAAAGAGCAAACAAAGTGGCGTTGAGCCGCCGGCGGCGACCATCGTCTGCACCGCGGAGGTGAAGCACTCCCGTCGCCGTACGGCGTGTTCGGCTGAGCTTGCCGGGCCGTTGAGGCCGAACAATTCGGTGAGTCCGGGCAGGGCCTCGTAGCTCAGACCAATGACATTGGTCGCTCGGCCGAGGTCTTCTGTGGTGAGCGAGTGAGCATCCAAGCGCAGCACGGCCGCGATCGATTTTCGAATGGGCCACAACGATCGCGCCGCACCGGTCGGGTCGCAGTCGCAGCGAATCACTTGCCAACCAAGCGCCTTGGCTCGGTGGGCGACTTCGTCAAGCATCCGAGTTTTTCCCATGCCGGATGTGCCCGAGATTAGCTGCGAGTGCAGCCCAGAGCCGGGTTCGGTGAGCCGCAGCTGCATGTCGGCGATCAGAGGGCGACCGACGAGAGGCAGAGGGAGGGCCCGAAGGATGACCTTCGCGGTCGGCTCGTCTCGTAAGGTCTGGAGGCTGATTGTAGAAAGCCGCGACCTGCTGTGCACGCCAGGGGGTCGAGCGCTTGGTGGCTCTGCGCCGTTGGCCGACTCGACGACGGGTTGGCCACAGGCCGCGCAAAAACGATCGTCATGGCGGATCTGGCCGTTGCAGGCGCCGCAATGCATCCCGACATCCGAGGTCTCCGCTTCGTTGGCGGCCACCAGGGCGTCTCGAAATTCGGCGGCCGTCGCAAATCGAGAGTCCCGGTCTTTCGACAATGCGCGCAGGCAAACGTCTTCGAGGGCGTCCGCCTGGGCCCCAATGACTTGGCTGGGTGGTATGGGCTCCTCGTGGATATGCCGATGAAGCACGTCGACGGCGGCCTCCGATTCAAAGGGCACTCGTCCGGCAAGCATCTGGTAGAGGATGACGCCCACCGCATAGAGGTCGGAGCGGCCATCGAGGTCGAGACCTCGGGCTTGCTCTGGCGACATGAACTCCGGGGTGCCACAGACAACACCCTGCGAGGTGAGTCCGGCACGGGTGCTTCCTGGCGCCGCGTCCATGAGTTTGGCGATGCCGAAATCCAAGACTTTAAGCAGTTCACCGTGCGTACGAAGGCTCTGGATCAAGATATTTTCGGGCTTGAGGTCGCGATGAAGAACGTTGAGGCCGTGGGCTTCTGTGAGGGCCGCGAGGATCTGAAGCGTGAGATCGATGGTTCGGACACGACCGAGGGGGAACTCTTCGGCGATGATCTCCTCAAGGCTTCGGCCCTCGACATGCTCCATCACCAAGTAGGTGATGCCCTCGGGGCTGCGGCCATAGTCGACCACGGACACGACGTTGGGGTGGTTGAGACTCGCGGCGTTGTGCGCTTCGGCGGCGAAACGATTCTGAGAGTCGGTGTCGTGGGTCAGATGGGGATGAAGAATCTTGACGGCAAAAGGTTTGTTAAGGGCGGTCTGTCGAGCCCGGTAGACCCTCCCCATCGCACCTTCCCCAAGCAAGCTCTCGAGCTCGTAGCGGTCCGCCAACACCAGTCCGACGTAGGGATCGCCAGAGGTGACCTGCACTTGCGCCAGGTCGGCTCCACAGCCCGGGCAAAAGCGATGCTCGTCCGAGGCTCGTGTGCTGCACGCGGGGCAGCGCTTGAAAGCGAGATTATGCACGTAGCCTTCCCTACAAAGTCATCGTCCAGCATTCTCCTGGCTTTCGTCAACGCGCAAAATAGAGCAAAAGGGCTCCCTTTAGGCCTTGGAACGTCATTTTGGGAAGCTCAGGACTCAAATTGATTCTCAACTACGTAGTTCGTCGTACATAAATTTCATTGAACATCGAGAACTTGCCATCAATCCACGTGAGCCACCGCGGACCCATGGCTCGGCGCCGCACGTGAGTCCGCGTCTAGTTGCCCGAAAGAGAGATCGGCGGGTTTTTAGGTTCGATACTCCCGGCAAGACTGACCGGATGTGCCGTGTTTTGACTCCGTGGTGCGCCTAGAAGCGGTTCATCGTGGGTGATCGCCTCGGTCTGCGAAAAACTCGCGTGCGCGGCCGACCTAAATGCGCGGTTTTGATGAGGATTTCGCAAGCCGCGCAGATTTGACAGGCCCGTGGCTGCACCCTATAACTCCGCGCACTTGGCGTGCAATTCGGGCACGTCGTTTGGGGCGTCGGCAAGCGGTAAGCCACCGGTTTTTGGTACCGGTATTCGCAGGTTCGAATCCTGCCGCCCCAGCCACTCGGTTGTCTCTGGCCTTGGCGTACGTCATGAACAAAACCATAGCGATTTTCGGAGGGAACTCGAACGCGGCATTGGCCGGAGAAATCTGTGACTACGTTGGCGTCGACGCCGGTCGCTGTAAAGTGTCGCGCTTCTCGGACGGCGAGATCTTTGTTGAGGTCGGCGAGAATGTACGCGGTGTCAATTGCTTCATCGTTCAGTCGACCAGCTCTCCGCCGAACGATAATTTGATGGAGATGCTGATCATGATCGACGCCCTCAAGCGCGCCAGCGCGGGCTCGATCGTGGCGATTATTCCGTATTTCGGCTACGCGCGACAGGACCGCAAGGTGAAACCGCGAACGCCGATTACCGCGAAACTCGTTGCCGATCTGCTGACGGCAGCGGGGGCAACACGGGTACTTTCTGTGGACTTGCACGCCGGGCAGATCCAAGGGTTTTTTAATATTCCTTTTGATCATCTCTATGGCACGCCAGTTCTGCGTACGGCTCTACGCGAGGCTGGTTTTGGCGGCGCAGATACGGTTGTCGTCTCGCCGGATGCCGGCGGCACCGAGCGCGCACGGGCCTACTCCAAATTTCTGAACTGCAGCTTGGCGATCATCGACAAGCGCCGCGAGTCGGCGAACGTGAGCCAAGTCCACCATCTGATCGGTGATGTCGATGGCAAACGGGCGATCTTGATCGACGACATGATCGATACCGCGGGCACACTTTGCAACGCAGCCCAGGCTGTCAAAGAGCATGGGGCCATCGAGGTCATGGCCGCTGCGACCCACGGAGTGCTGTCGGGCCCAGCGATGGAGCGGCTTTCGAAATCGGTGCTCAGCAAGGTTTGGGTCACCAATACAATCCCCCAGGCCGACAAAGCCGCGAGATGGAGTCGCCTGACGGTGCTAGGCGTGGGTCCGCTCATCGGCGAAGCCATCAAACGCATCCACCACGGAGATTCAATTTCCAGCCTGTTCGATTGAACATCAACCGCTGGTCGGCGGCGAGCCGGTCCCACCTCATTTCGAGGCTAGGGCTAAGGGCACCTATCCGACGGCGAAACAAGCAATTCATGAAGCGTGGATTGCGCACTTGTGGAGAACTGAAATGACAAAAAAATTTGGAGAGCTGAAAGCAGCGAGCAGGACACAAGCCGGCAAGGGGGCCGCGAGAAAGCTGCGCGCTCAAGGGCTGATCCCCGCCATTCTGTACGGCAAGGGCGAGGACAACAAACTTCTTTCTATCGATCCCCTGGCGCTTCGTCGGTGCATGGATCCCGAGCGCAAGCTCAACACTTTTTTCACGGTGAAGATCGACGGTGAGAAAGATGAGCAATGCATCATCACCGATTGTCAGCTGCACCCGACTCGCGATCAGTTTGTGCATGTCGATTTTTTGCGGGTGGATTCCAGCACCGACATCAACACCACGGTCCCCGTGACCTACAGCGGGAAGGCTGTCGGCACGGCGCTGGGCGGAACACTTCGTACCTACCGGCGGTCCGTGAGGATCGCAGTACGACCCAACGCAATCCCAGTCTCTGTGAACGTCGATGTGACTTCCCTCGAGGGCGGCACGTCGTTGCGGCTCAAGTCCATGCAAGTCGCGGGTGTACGTCTGCTCGACCATCCCGAGACGGTCATGGCTCACGTCGATATGCCGCGGGGTCAGGACGGGGAGGGCGGAGAAAACGCCGACGCCGAGACACCATCCTAGGCGAAGAGCGGCAATAAATTCCGTGAACCGATGGCTAAGCAGTCTCCATGGATGGTCGTGGGCCTCGGAAATCCCGGGCTCAAATACGCGAAGAACCGACACAACGTCGGTTTCATGGCGGTGGACGATCTGGCGGAGCACTTGGCCGACGCAGGGGTTCCATCGCCGGTCTTCAAAGAGCAATTCAAAGGCCGGTTTGCCTCAGTGCTTGGCGGGCCGACCGTGGGGCGTTGTTTTCTTCTCAAGCCCATGACCTACATGAACGCGAGCGGGGACAGCGTGGTGGCCGCTGCAGCCTACAACAAGGTGGAGAGCGATCGGGTGATCGTCCTGCACGATGAAATCGATTTCGCTTTCGGCCGTGTTGCCATCAAAAAAGGCGGCGGCCACGGTGGCCACAACGGTCTCCGTGACATAGCGAAGAAGCTGGGGACACCTGATTTTGTCCGTATTCGGATGGGCGTCGGTCGCCCTACGCATGGTGAGGTCTCACACTGGGTCCTCTCTGATTTTTCAACTCCCGACGTGCCCCATGTGCCTGAGATGATCGAGCAGGTGCGCCGGGCAACCAAGGCTGTGCTGGCGGATGGCGTCGCCGCAGCCATGAACCAATTCAACGCCGCTGCCGGCTGACGAGCTGCAGAGGCCCGAGGAACTACCGTGGAAAACCAATCAATTCTCTACCTCATCCCCGCCTGTGGCGTGGCCGCCCTGGTCTACGCGCTGGTGACCGGAATGTGGGTCACGAAACAAGACGACGGCGACGAACGCATGAAGAAGATCGCGGAGCAGATCTACCGCGGTGCGATGGCTTTTTTGGCCGCCGAATACAAGGTCCTCGGCATTTTTGTCTTGATCGTAGCGGCGCTCCTGGCCGTGACCGTCGGGGGCGATGAATCGTCATCTCCGCTTGTCGCACTCTCCTTTGTGCTTGGCGCGGGATGTTCTGGGTTGGCGGGTTTCTTCGGGATGAAGGTCGCCACTCGTGCGAATGTGCGAACCGCTGCGGCCGCCCGAACCGGCCTTCCGGGCGCGCTTAAGGTCGCATTCCGAGGTGGCGCCGTGATGGGCATGTGTGTCGTAGGGCTCGCGCTCGTGGGCATGGGCACGCTCTTCATCGTGTATCTCAACGTGTTTGAGATCGATACTGCGAGCCCCGATCCCGTCAGCTTTTCGCGCGTGATCAACGTGCTTGCAGGATTTTCGATGGGGGCATCATCCATCGCTCTGTTTGCGCGCGTCGGAGGCGGAATCTACACCAAGGCCGCCGATGTGGGCGCTGACCTCGTCGGCAAGGTGGAGGCCGGAATCCCCGAGGATCACTTCTTGAATCCTGCGACCATCGCCGACAATGTTGGAGACAACGTCGGTGACGTGGCGGGTATGGGTGCCGATCTGTTTGAGTCCTACGTGGGATCGATTCTAGGTGCTATGATCTTAGGGGCAGTGGCCTCAAGTGGATCTTTCGAGGCGTCGATCATGCCGCTTGTCATCGCGGCCGTGGGTATTTTGGTGTCGATCGTCGCAACCTTCACGGTACGTACCAAAGAAGGCGGAAACCTGCAGCTCGCGCTGGATGTCGGTGCATTCGGTGCGGCCGGGGTGATGCTGGTGCTCAGCTACTTCATCATCGACTTCTTTATTGCCGGTGCGGCCGCAGCAGGCCGACCCATCATTCTCGAAGGTGCGGACCCGATCACCACTTGGAACCTGGTCTATGCCATGGCTGCTGGATTGGTGGCGGGGGTCTTGATTGGCCTGGTGACCGGCTATTATTGCTCCAAGGGGAAACGACCCGTGAACTCGATCGTCGAGCAGAGCAAGACAGGGCCGGCGACCAATCTGATCGCGGGTATCGGAATGGGGTTCGAATCGACGGCGATCCCGATCTTGTTGATCTGCGCTGCGATTTACGTCGCCGACCATTTTGCGGGTCTATACGGGGTGGCGGTGGCCGCCTTGGGCATGTTGTCGACCACTGGAATCCAGCTGGCGGTGGATGCTTACGGTCCCATCGCCGATAATGCGGGTGGTATCGCGGAGATGAGCGGACTCGATCCTAAAGTCCGCGAGCGTACCGACAACCTCGATGCCGTGGGCAACACCACAGCAGCGATCGGCAAAGGATTTGCGATCGCCTCTGCCGCGCTGGCTGCGCTGTCGTTGTTCGCTGCCTATAGGAAGCTTGCTTTCGACGATGATGGCGGACAGCTCCTGCTCTCAGACCCGGAGGTGTTGATCGGTTTGCTGTTGGGCGGAATGTTGCCCTTCTTGTTCTCCTCCATGGCGATGCGAGCTGTAGGGGACGCGGCGATGGAGATGATCACCGAAGTCCGCCGTCAGTTCCACGAAATCCCCGTGCTGAGGGAGGCACTTTTGGTCGTGGCCAAGGCGGAGGCCGAGGGGCGACCGCTCACGGAGGACGAAGATCGGCAGGTTGTCGCAGCCGGAGAAAAGACCGAAGTCGAGAAATGCGTTGCGATATCGACGACCGCGTCGATCCGGAAGATGATGATGCCGGGGCTCTTGGCGCTCGTGGTGCCCGTCGTGGTGGGAGTTGTCTCGCCGCTGGCTCTCGGAGGTCTATTGGCGGGCACTTTGGTGTCTGGTGTGATGCTCGCAATCTTCATGTCAAATGCGGGCGGCGCCTGGGATAACGCCAAGAAGCAGGTTGAAGACCAAAAGCGCGATATGGACGCAAACACCGGCAAGGGGTCAGAGCGTCACAAGGCGGCAGTGATCGGCGACACCGTCGGAGATCCCTTTAAGGACACCGCGGGGCCGAGTCTCAATATCCTTATCAAATTGATGACGATCGTTGCCGTGGTGATCGCGCCCTTCATTCGATAGGCGGCACTTGAACCGGGTTCGCCCGGATCGTTGACAAGGCCTCGCGGGTATTCCGCGAGGCCTTGCGTCGTTTTTTACTCAAAATGCGGTGACATCGCGCCGATCGATAGGGGCCCTTGCCACAGTGTGGCGCATCGAGTAGATCACGCGACCGGCAGAATCTTCTGCCGTCCTTGTTCCCGCATTTGTGGGGACCGCAAGCCCGAAAGGAAGACCCAAATGAGTGAAACCCAAGGTGTGGTGCTCTCTACCTCCGCGAAGCGAGGCACCCAAAGAGAATACGAAATGACGCTTATCCTGCGTTCGGAGACGAACAAGGATGGCATCGCCAAATTGGTGAGCAAACTTCAGTCCATCATGACTGGGGCCGGTGGACGGCTGCAGAAGATCGATAACTGGGGATTACGCACGCTCGCCTATCCTATTCGGCGCAATAGAAAAGGTATCTACCTTTACACGCGCTTCTTAGGCGGCTCAGAGCTTGTTGCCGAGTTGGAGCGCAACCTCCGAATCGACGAGATGATTCTCCGCTATATGAACATCTTGGTGGACGAAGATGTGGATCCTGGCGCGCGACCAAGCGACGTCACCGACGAGTTGCTTGATGCGGCGTCCGAGTCGGCACCCGATCCTCTCGATGTACTCGCGGAGCAACAAGCCAAGGCCCGTGAAGAGGCTGCGCGTCTTGCCGCCGAGCAAGCGGCGACAGAGGCTGCTGCCGCGGCCGCTGCGGCTGCCGCAAAGGGCGACTCCGAGTCGAGTGAGACTCCGGCCACAAAGGAAGAGGCTTAGGAGCGGGATATGGGAAGAGAATCAAATAATTCCATGAGCGAAGAGTTCGACAACGAGCGTGGCGAACGTGGCGAGCGTGGCGAGCGTGGCCGACGTAAGCGCCGCGTATCTCCGCTCGCGGACCCCACGGTGGTTATCGACTACAAGAACCCGCAGCTTTTGAAGCACTTCTTGACCGAGCGCGGTAAGATCGTTCCTGCGCGTATTACGGGCATCACGGCTCGGCAACAACGCCAAATCACGAAGGCCATCAAGCGTGCGCGGATGCTCGCCCTACTCCCCTACTCGGTTCAGTAGGACAAGAAAGGAACGAGATTATGTTGGAAGTGATTCTTACAAAAGACGTCGAGAGCCTCGGCAATGCGGGCGAACTTGTCCGTGTTAAGCCGGGCTACGGTCGTAACTACCTCTTGCCGCGCGGGCTCGCCTTGTTGGCCACGCGAGGAAACATCGCTCAACTTGAGCATCATCGACGAGCGATCGCGGCCGAGCAGGCCAAGATTCACGACTCGAACAAGGCCAAGGCGAAGCTGCTCACGGCCGCCTCAGTCTCGATACCTCGCAAGGTTGGCGACGACGACAAGTTGTTCGGCTCTGTGACGAGCAAGGACATTGCGGAGGCGCTGTCCGCTCAGAACATCGAGTTGGATCGTAAGCTTATTCGTCTCGAGGGTCCGATCAAGGCGATCGGGCGCCACAAGGTGCCCATTCGTCTGTCCGCCGAGGTCAGCGTGGACCTGCAGGTCGACGTCATCAAGATCTGATCTATCGTAGGTACTTTTGAGACCGCGTGGAGCAAGTTGCTCTACGCGGTTCTTTTTTGACCTGGGTTTGCGCTAGACTCCAGCCATGTCGGTTCCCACGACCTTGCCGCATCGAGCCGAGGCCGAGGCCGCGGTGTTGGGCGGAGTTCTGCTTCGCGGCCGTGATGCCTTGATTGATGTCTCCGAGACGATCGGTGCCGAAGATTTCTACGTTCCGGCCAATCAAGCCGTCTTCAAGGCCATGATGTTGCTCGCCGAAAAGGGTTCGCCGATCGACGTCATCACTCTTGAGTCACAGCTGAAGGCCACCAGCGAGTTGCCGCTTGTTGGAGGGATCGAGGCTCTCGGGCGTCTCGCAGATCGATACGCCACGACCCATAATATCGACGCACATGCCGATCTGATCCGCGAGTCGGCTCAGATTCGCAACCTTGTCGTCGCTGCCCGTGAGATTGCGGCCGATGGGATTGGCGACGTGGATGACCCCCGGGTCTTTATCGACTCCGCGGAACAGAAGATTCTGAAGGTCAATGAGCGCGGTCGAAAGACGAGCTACCGGTCGTCCCGCGAATTGATGCTTGAGGTTTTCAAGGGCATCACCGAGCGACAAAAGAGGACCGACCCGATCACGGGGGTGGCCACGGGCTTTGCTCAGATGGATGAGATGACAGCCGGACTTCAGCCCGGGGACCTCATCATCATCGCGGCCCGTCCTTCCATGGGAAAGACGGCCTTCGCACTCAACATGGCGCAAAACGCCTGTGTGCTGCCGCCGAAGTTCACGAACCTTCCTGAGGACCAACAGCCTCAACGCTTCCCGGTGTTGTTTTTCTCGCTTGAGATGGGATCGACCCAGCTGATCGAACGTATCTTGTGCAGCGAAGCTCGGGTTGATGCTCAAAAACTGCGTCGTGGAGGCAGAATGATGGAGGCTGACTTTCGCGGTTTGATCGCTGCGGCGGACAGGGTTTCTGCCGCAAAGCTCTATATCGATGACTCGGCTTCACCCAGCATTCTCGATATCCGTGCCCGCTCTCGCCGTTGGAGGGACGATAAGTCGATCTTTCCTCCCGAAGACGAAGAGACGGATTCAGCGCGTAAACCCCTCGGCCTCGTGATGATCGACTATCTGCAGTTGGCCAAGGGCGGTAAGGGGCGCTACGACTCACGAGAGCAGGAAATCTCGGAGATCAGCCGGGGTCTTAAGGCCTTGGCCAAAGAGATTAAGTGCCCGGTGATCGCTCTCTCTCAGCTCAATCGCGCCGTGGACTCTCGGACCGACCACCGGCCGATGTTGTCTGATCTCCGCGAATCCGGGGCCATCGAGCAAGATGCCGATGTGATCATGTTTATCTATCGTGAGGAGCGCTACCTATCGCCCGATGCTTCTCCGGAAGAGATTGAGAAGGTGGCCAACAAGGCGGAGGTAATTATCGGAAAGCAGCGAAATGGTCCGGTGGGGACGGTTCGCCTCAATTTCATCAAGCACCACACACGCTTCGAGAACCCCGCGGATCCGGGTGGCTCGAAGTACTAGCGGGTGGGGGCGCCGGCTTTCGGCACAGGCGAGAGTCACGCAGATTTTGGGGAGCATTTTGAGTCCTTCGGTCGATAGGACCCGACGAGCACAACAAACTTGAGGGCGAGTCGGGCTCAAGGACGGCCAAACAAGGGCTCGAACGTGATAGCTTGTGCGGGCATGGTGCGCGTTCCCGAGAAGATCGGCCAGTTCAAGGTCAAAGGTCTGTTGGGCAAGGGGGCGATGGGCGAGGTCTATGAAGGCGTGGACGGGACGCTCGGTCGCCGTGTCGCTTTGAAGCTTCTTGGTCGAAAACACCAGGAATCCAGCGAGTTCAAGAGTCGATTCCTTCGCGAGGGCCGCTCACTTGCATCGATGAATCACCCCAATGTGGTGCAAATATATTTCATCGGTGAGCACGAAGGGCGACCCTTCTTGGCCATGGAGTTTTTGGACGGGACCGATGTCGGCGACATGCTCAAGGCTGGAGGAGCGCTGTTGCCAGGCGATGCGGCAGAGGTGATTCGTCAGGCGTCGATCGGGCTTGCCGAGACCCAACGCGCCGGCGTGGTCCATCGGGATGTTAAGCCTTCAAATCTGGTAATCGGTAGCGGGGGGGTCGTTAAAGTTACGGACTTCGGCTTGGCCAAGGCTCTGCAGGAGGATCTCTCGATCACGGCGACAGGGGTCTTTGTCGGCACGCCTGACTATTTGGCCCCCGAGCAGGCCATGGGAGAAGAGGTCGATGTCAGCGCCGACGTCTATGCCCTTGGGTGCTCGCTCTTTCACATGTGTAGCGGCCACCCGCCCTTTCGCGCAGGAGGAGTCGACGATCACTACACGGCAGTCGTTCGTCGTCATCTGAAATCTGAGCGACCGCAGCTGAAGAATGAGATCGATGGCTTCGATGTGGTTCTGAGTGACCTGTGTCGACGAATGATGAGTCGACGTCCCGACGTCAGGCCATCGTTGGAGGAGCTAGAGGTGAGGCTCGGAGAGGTGTCGACCCGAATGCACGGAAAGATCCCTCCACGGCATACAACCCCGGACGCACGAAGTTCCGACTTGGGAACGTCGCGCGCGAGCGCTTCCACAACCTCGCCTGACGCGGACTCAGACCCCAACGAAGCGACCATGAAGACGGGGCTTGTCCTCGCAGTGGGCGTCGCGGTGGGAGTGTTGGTCTCGCTCGTGGTGACTTTGGTGTTCTGATGCAGAATTTAGGATTTGAGCATGCAGAGGCTGAGCGGTGCATCGACATTCTCGAGGTCCGACTCCCCAGCCTCGTGGCCGCGGCGGATCTTGAATGGATCGTAGTTTGTGGCTCCGGGATGGGCGCGGGGTTGCTCGCGGATTCGGGGGCGGGTGGCGTGGGAATTGAGATCGAGTACGAGCTTCCGCTGGAGGAACTCGGCCTGCCGAGCCCGACGGTCGCGGGGCACGGGGGGAGTCTTGTTGTCGGGCGGCTCGGGGAGCGAAAGGTCTGCGTGCAAAGTGGGCGATTGCATCCCTATGAGGGCCACGATGCAGGCCTTTGCACAGCCCTGTTGGGTGCCCTATTTCGTCGCTGCAGATCGACGGCGGGGTGCGGCTTGGTGTTGACCTGCGCCGTGGGAGGCTTGGACGCGGGCGCGCGTATTGGTGAGCTGGTCAGTCTGCGTGACCATATTAATCTTCTGGGTCCGACTCCCTTGCGTGGTCCGGCCTTTGTCGGAATGTCGGAGGCCTATGACCTCAGGCTCAGGGCTCGATTGGCCCGGCTGAGCGAGGAGGCCTTTGGTGAGCCCTTGCGCGAGGTGGTCTATGCCCACGCTCGGGGACCGCAGTACGAGACCCCGGCGGAAGTCGAGGCCCTTCGTCGCTTAGGCGGAGATGTGGTCGGGATGTCGACGACCTACGAGGCGATTCTGGCGGCGGCTCACGGGGTCCCAACCTGTGCTGTGGGCACCGTGACCAACGTCGCGGGAGCGTCGAATCTTTGCCACGAAGATGTGCAAGATGCGTCCGCGAAGGCATCTCGACGACTCAATCTTATCTTGAGGTCCTTGCTTAGTGCGAGTCCACCGCCACCGCGGAGACCGTAGCAGCGATGGTCGCTGCACATGAGCGCTTGGCGGCGATCGCTCGTCTTCTTCAACCGATCTTGATCGAGAGCTTGGCCCTACGAGCAGACAAGATCTGTGATGAGTTGGCCGAGCGATGGGGCATGGTTGCTTGGGACCGTGAGCGCCTCATCGGTCAGATACAACGTCAGCTCTTTTCCTTGCGTGAGCAACGCTTTGGCCGACCCGGCGGTGCCGCGGTCCGTATCCTCGAACGCCGTCAACAACCATTGGAGTGTCTTGAACCGGTGTGGCGCTATCTTCGGAAGGGGCGGCGGGTGGTCTTGGAGTGGGAACCAGGGTGCAGCGTGGAGGTTGTCGCGCTCATGCAAAGCATGGCGAGCCTCATCGGCGAAACCAATCTGCAATTGGCGGGCGCATTGACCGGGGCGGAGCCCAAGGACGGGCACCTGGGTCCTGCTCGGGTGGGGGTGGCATCCGCGCCGGCACGGGTGGCGTTGCTCCAGGAGGATGGCGATCGTGAGCTGGCCGCCTATGTGCTTGTGCGAGCCTGCCTACGAAGGACTGGTTTCGATCCACGTTGTGTCCATCGCGTGGTGGTGGTTGGGTCCTTGGAGCGGCTTGAGCGAAATTTGCGGCGACTCTGGGTCGGGGCGGCGATGGGGCCAAGCGACGACGATCTCGCCTTTGCCGGGCCAGTCACGGAAGCGGAAGCCGAGCGCTTTTTGTCTTCCGAGAGGCGGTGGAGACTGCGACCCGGCGCTCGAGTCCTTTGCTCGGGAGGGAGGCTTGAGCACACCTCTTGCACAAGGCAACGCCCCGCCTTTTTGGCGCCTGCTTTGATACGAGTCGCAGAGGATCCGGAATCGCCCTCTCCAGAGCCTCTGGAAGGTCCCTTGTTGTTGATCCACCCGGTCGCCGATGCTGATGCGGGGACTTTGCTCCTCGATCGATTGGCGCCTTCCGGTACTCTCCGCCTACGGATCGGTGAGAGCCCGCGGGGTCTCCAGCCTCAACGAGGCGATCGCCAATTCCATGGCGCGTTGCTCGCCGAGAGGTTACCCCCAGGCCTGCCTGAGCCGCGGCCCTAGGCCGGCCACGGCCCGGATTTCGCTAGAGACAACCGCTACATAGGTTGATGTTTCCGCGTGCGACGACTTCTCCATTGTCCCAGTCCTCTGGATCTTCGGCGACCTCGACGTAACCACAGGTCGCCGAGACAGCGGTGATTTGAACACCCGACCCGGCGATGTTGTCGTCGCCCAAGTCATTGAGTTCGGCGACGATCTCCCACGGCATCTCAGATCCTGCCGCATCAATATCGCATGACGTAAAGTCGCCGCATTCCACCTTGGCTGTACACCCCGGGTCGGAAGCTGGGGAGAGGGCGCTATCTTGGTTTTGCAGACGAGCGGTGGCCCAGATCCCTGGTGGCATGTCGACCGTGATATTTCCAGAGCGATTGCTTGAGCTCGAGACCTTGATAGTGGCGAAATTATCGGACTTGCAGGGGCAACCGTTCCAGACGCAGTTCTCGTTGGCGGCACAGTCGGCTTCTTTATCGAGGCCGAGACAGGTTGGGTCGTCCTTGCCCTCGGCGGTGGAGCAGGACATGGCATCCGCGAGGTTCCAGCCCACATCGCGGCAAGTCTGGATGTCCTCTGCGGTGCAGTTGGTCACCTCGAGAAAATCGTCTGCGAGTCGGATATTGGCGACCCCCTCATCGAACTCGACCTCGACGCTCCCTGCCAAGTCGGTGACTGTGACGTTGCTGCGGCGAGGATAAGGGGTATCTTGGATGTTGTCGCTGGTGTTGATGTTGAGCTTGCCGCGCCACGCGGCCGGGACGGTCACGCGCAGATCTGCGCCGTCGCGCAAGGGCTGTGTCAGACCGTCGTAATAGACCGTTAGAAAACATCCGTCGGGCCAGACCGTGTAATTGTCAGGACTGGGTACCCATGGCTGCTCGCATCGTTTGTCTTCGTAGCTCTCGTCGGGAACCTTGTCGCTGGGTGCGGCCGTGAAGGCGTAGAGCTTGGTCTTTTCCATCTGCGCCTTGGCGTCGTTGTCGTCATGCGCCGTGGTAAACCGCCGCATCTCGACCTTGATGTTCGGCATGTTATTGGGGTCGGCTTTGCCGTTGAATTCCTTGGAATAGATGACCTCAACGTGGCCCCGATTGACGAGGTTGCTGCCCGTTCTCCGCCCGATATTGAGGGTGTTGACGAGATTTGTCTCGTACGGCTTCTTCACAAAATCCTGCGTATAGGGGAAGATGACGTTGTCGATCACGGTCACCCATTCCTCGTCTAACGGCAGGTTCTGTTCGTTGGCCGTCACGGAGTCGCAGCCGAGAGAAAGACCGAAGGAGAGGATGCTCAGGGCGGCAAATCGTGTGTACTTCATGGCGTCGCTTCGTCGGGTTGGCGGTAGCATATCGCTGCTGAGCGCGTCGGGCAACGCGGCGAAGTAGCGATATGCTACCGCGGGCGGAATGGCGTCGGGCGCGTCGGGCGCGTCGGGCGTGAATGGAGCCATTCCCATTCCCATGGGTCGTGGGTCGTGGGTCGTGGACGGGGAGAATGGGTCGTCGGTGGCGGTCGACAAAATCGCTCACTATGGCACGCTCCGCTTGTCTCTTGAGAGGAGGCGGCGCGTCCCATGGCCAACGTCAGCACCAAACCCCCCAGCGGAATGCGCGACTTTCTTCCTGTGGATATCTTACGCCGGCGCCACGTCATGAGCGTTGTCCGTGAGGTCTACGAATCCCACGGTTTTGTGCCCATCGAGACACCAACCATCGAGAATCTCTCGACGCTGCTCGGTAAGTACGGGGAGGAGGGCGATCAGCTCCTGTACCGGGTCTTGCATCGTCGGGAGGCGCTACGCCGCCCCCTCGACAAAGCGGCCGCCGAGGGGCGCCCTGCCATCGAGTCGGAGCTGGCGGATAAGGGGTTGCGCTACGACCTTACCGTGCCGCTCGCGCGTGTTGTCGCCCAATACGGTGATCTCCCTCGATTTTTCAAGCGTTATCAGATTCAACCGGTGTGGCGGGCGGATCGTCCCGGCAAAGGTCGCTTTCGCGAGTTCTATCAGTGTGATGTCGATATCACCGGCACCGAGTCGTTGCTTGCCGAAGCCGAGGTTTGCGGCGCGGTGGCGTCGGTTCTTGATCGTCTCGGCTTCGATGACTTTACGATTCGCCTGAACCATCGTGAGCTGCTGCGGGCGATGATTCGAGCTGCAGGCATCCTCCCTGAGCTCGAGAGCAGCGCCCTGGTGGCCGTCGATAAGCTGGACAAGATAGGTCGTGAGGGGGTGCTCAAAGAGCTTCGAAACCGAGAGATCTCAGCGGTCTCCGCGGAGGCGTTGCTCGATCGGGTCCTCGTGGGGGGCGATTCCGAGAAGACCAATACGGCTGTGTTGAACAGCCTTACAAAGAGGGTAGATCCCGAAGGGGTCCAGGCGATCGATGCTCTTCGTGATCTTCTCGATCTCGTTCGTCATGGTCCAGCCGGTGGCCGCATCGTGGTCGCCCCGGACCTGGCTCGCGGTCTGAGCTATTATACAGGCTGCATCTTCGAGATCGTCGTCCCCGGGTTGAAGGGGAGTATGGGTGGCGGCGGTCGCTATGACGATCTGATCGGAATGTTCGGAAAAAAACAGGTGCCGGCTGTTGGTTTCTCGCTAGGTTTGGAGAGGATCCTCGTGGTGATGGACGAGCGTGAGATGTACCCGCCGCTGTCGGCGGGTCCAGAGATTTTGTTGTGCTGGAAGGACGTCCCACGTGACCAGGTCGTGGCGGTGGCGACGGAGTTGCGGGCACAAGGGCTTCGTGTCGAGATTTACCCGGAAGCTGGAAAAATCGATAAACAGCTCCGCTATGCGACTGCCGCGGGCTGTGACTATGCTGCGATCATGGGTCCAGAGGAGTTGAAGGCAGGCTCGTTGCGGATCAAAAATCAACACACCCGTGAGCAGCTGAGCCTTGCGGTAGGCGAGGTGGCAAGCCATCTCCACCCACAAGCGAGCAAAATCTGAGTGTCGGAGTTGAGCGCGAGCCTCAGCACTTGATCTCTTAGATTTGTGGGCCCGCAAAAGTGCTATCTTGGGCTGTGTCTGTTGTCTCTGGCCGTTTGTCGAGCCCGGCCGATTCTCGGTCCACCTCGTTGTGTGGTTCGGTGCTCGTTGTCGACGACGAGCGGAATATTCGTAGGACATTGCGTATGGTCCTTGAGGGCGAGGGCGTGGAGGTGCACGAAGCGGCGAGTGGCGAAGAGGCCTTGGAGAAACTCGCTGATTCGAGCTTGACGATCGATGTGCTGATGATGGATGTGTTGATGCCAGGGCTTTCTGGGCTCGAGGTGCTCGAAAAGTTAGCGTCGCCGCGGCCAACGCTTCCTGTGCTGTTGATCAGCGGACACGCGACGGTCTCGGATGCTGTCCGGGCCACACGACTTGGTGCATTTGACGTGCTTGAAAAGCCCTTGTCGCGTGATCGAGTGGTCGTTGGGGTCCGCAATGCCCTCCGTCAATCCCGCGCGGAGAGCGAGCTGAGAAGCCTGCGCGGACGTGTTCAAGGGGAAATCATCGGGGATGGAGAGGCGATACGGGTGTTGCTGAGGTTGATCTCCCGGGTCGCACCGACCCGAGCGCGCGTATTGATCACGGGGGAGAGCGGCACGGGGAAGGAGCTTGTGGCTCGTGCGATTCACGAGGGGAGCGCTCGTCGCGCGGCTCCCTTCGTGAAAGTGAACTGCGCTGCGATCCCGCGGGATCTGATCGAGAGCGAGCTTTTTGGGCACGAAAAGGGCGCATTCACGGGAGCATCGCGCCAAAAAAAAGGACTCTTCGAGGTTGCTCACAAGGGAACAATCTTTCTCGACGAGATCGGTGACATGGATCTGGATGCCCAGGCGAAGGTGCTGCGTACCTTGCAAAATGGCGAGCTGATGCGGGTGGGGGGGCGCGACCCCGTTCGAGTCGATGTCCGTGTGTTGGCTGCCACCCACAGGGATTTACAGGGGCTCACGCGCACGGGGGAGTTTCGTGAAGACCTGTTTTTTCGGCTTGCGGTCGTCCCATTGGAAGTCCCACCACTACGCAAACGGAGGTCCGACATCCCAGCCCTCGCTAGGCATTTTGTCGCGCTGGCATGCAAGGAGAACGGACTTGCAGCCAAGGGCATCGATCAAGCGGTACTTGGAGCTCTGATCCGTCATGACTGGCCCGGCAACGTCCGCGAGCTTCGCAACGTGATCGAACGCATGGTTGTGCTGTCGGACGCGGATCTTGTTTCCGGTGATCTTCCCCCTGAATTGGCAAGCGTCGAGAGGTCTGTATCGGGGAGCGCGGGGGACACTCAGGTTGTGAACGAAGAGGTGATTCGGGCCTTTTTGGACGCGCATCCCGGCGAAGGCCTACCACTGAAGGCCTTTCGAGAGGGCATGGAGCGGGCATATATTCTCCAGCGTCTCGAAGAACGTGGTTGGAATGTCTCGCGAACAGCCGAAGCCTTGGGAGTCGAGCGAACCCATCTTCATCGAAAGATGAAGATCCTTGGCATTCAGCGAGGTGAACGATGAAGACTCGCCTCCCCCGTGGAGCCATGGCGATGGCCATGGCGGCTGGGCTCTGTGGTGGATGTGATGCTCTCGAGAGCCGGGCGAAGGAGGTCGTCCCCAGAGCTTCATCGACCGGCGGCGCCGCCGATGAGAGTTCGCGGGTTCCTGGGAACGCCCCCGAGTTTCTGCGCGCACTTCAGCCCTTTCCTGCCCCCAACCTTCGTTTGCACTACACGATGGCTGGGCCTGGTGGGCTGCGAGGGGAGTTGACGATCGATACTGCGGAGGGAGGGTTTCGTCGACAAGAATGGTCGATGACCGCGAAAGGCATGGATGGGGATACGGCCATGACCCGCGGTCTCACGATCGAGACGCCGCGGTGGAAGTGGACCCGCGGCGAAGGCGATGCGCCTGCGCGCTTTGTCGTTCGACCCTTGGATTTGATCGCTCGTGGTTACGTAGCGAAGAGTCCGGCGGTCCGACGGGCGATTTTTGCGACGATCCGACAGTGGCACGAGGATCTGCGGCGGTCTCGTTTGGAGCATCCCGGCGACACCGAGCTCGTGGCAGGCGAAACCTGCCTGAGAACTCGGGTGGCCGCACAGACCCTGTGTTTGTGGGAAGCGAGCGCCTTGCCCCTACGTTACGAGAGCGCCGAATTCACGCTTCAGGTCACGGAGATTCAACGTCCCGCGTCAGTTCCCGCCGATCTGTATCACGTTGACGGAGCGCCAGCCGACTTCCCCGGGGGAGGTCTCGAGAACGCAGAAATCTTGCTGAGAGATCTTGAGGCCGGAAATTATGCAGGGCTGGCAACTGCATTGGCGAGCCCGCTGCTGTGAGTCTCTTCGACTAGAGCGCGAGGTCGACTCGGATTTTTAAACCATCGAGGGTGTGGCCGTCGAGGGCTACACGAGCACGCGCCGCGCCGTCATCGGACGAGAAGGTGACGTAGCCGAAACCGCGGCAGTGACCGTTCTCAGCACGTCGCATGATTCGTGTGCAGGTAAGTTCACCGAATTTTCCAAACAGGCTATCGAGCAGCTCCGCGTCTGCGTTCTGCGAGAGACCTCCGACGTACAGTGTGCGCGTAGTCATACGAGTACCCACATATCCTACTCAAAGGTGGCTCCACGCGCGCAGGTTTCCCACAAGTCCTGTCTAGGGGCACTGCAAGGGTGGGCACGGGTAGGTCACGTGCGCTTTGACGCGGGAACCGGCTTCGATCTGTCCGCAGAAACAACCTCTGGGATCAGCCCGGACGAGGTCCCGGGCTCGGGGAGCTTGGCTGGGTGGTCTGCGTGTCGCGGCCCGGTTCCGGCCGCAGAATTGCGGTCATGAGCCTGATCGAGAAGCTCGCGGATGTTGCTGCGATGTCGCCAATAAATGAGGGCCGCGAAACCGAGCACGAGCAGCTGAAAGGGCAACCGTTCGTCGGCCCCCACGACAAAGAGTGCCATCGCCGAGACTGCCGTGAGGGACCCGAGGCCAGAGATCCGGGTGAGCGCCAAAGTCTGCAGGTACAAGACCAACGCGGCCCCGGCAACCGCGGGAGAGAAGACGAGCGTAATACCGAGGGCGACTGAGACGCCCTTGCCCCCGTGAAATCTGAGATAGACCGGATAGACGTGGCCCAAGAACGCCGCGGCCCCGACGAGGGCGACGATGAGGTCGTGGTGCTCAGCACTCCCCAGCCCCTGGTGATGTGCCGCCGCGAAGGTGGGAAGCCACGCCTTCAATACATCCCCTAGGAATACCGCCAGTCCCCAACCTCGGCCGAGCGCTCGTCCAGCGTTTGTCGCGCCAATGTTGCCTGAGCCCACCTTGCGCAGGTCGATCCCTTTACCGAGGCAAACCAGGTAGGCGATCGGGATGGCACCCACCAAATACGCCAACACGATCCAGGCTGCCGGACTATCCATTACGGGCGAGTTATCCTATCGGGGGGCGACGGGATGTTCCAGAGGGGTGTGGCCGCGCTTCATTGGGGATTAAGCGAATTGATTGGGCGGCCGTACCGGCACGCCCTGGGCAGCGAGGTAGCGTTTCGCCTGGGCGATGCTGTGCAGACCAAAATGGAATATCGATCCTGCAAGGGCACCGTCGGCTTCTCCCTCGCCCTGAGCGAGGCCCTCGCGTAAATGCTCTAGCGAGGCGACTCCACCGCCTGCGATCACAGGAACACCCACACGTCGGGCGACGTGTTGGGTAATCCAGATGTCGTAGCCCTGCTTGGCGGCACTGCGATCGATGGAGTTCAAAATGATTTCACCGACGCCAAGCTCGACCAGATGATCACACCAAGCGACGGCGTCCAAACCGGTGGATCGTGTGCCTCCATGGATCATCACCTCGTAGAGGGGCTCGGCGTCGCCGGGCTGGCTTTCCATAACTCGGACGTCGACGGCGCCGACGATGCAGCGGCTTCCCCATCGTTCGCTAAGGCGTTTAATCAGCAGCGGAGAAGTGACCGCGGCGCTGTTGACCGCTACTTTGTCGGCGCCTGCTTCGATGAGCCGGCGGACGTCGTCGTCCCGACGGATGCCGCCACCCACCGTAAGCGGTACAAAAAGCTGCGCGGCGACCCGCGCAACCACGCCCAAGAAAGTTTCGCGGCCTTCGCTGGTCGAGCTGATGTCGAGAAGAACGATCTCATCGGCGCCCTGCCGGTCGTAGGCGCGAGTCGCCTCGACCGGGTCACCCGAATCACGCAGGCCTTTGAAGTGCACACCCTTAACGACGCGCCCGCTGCGCACCTCGAGGCGGGGGATGATTCTGCGTTTCAGCATTTGAGAGCGAGCTCCTTTCGAGGCGAAGCACCTCGTGGCTGGGTGTGGCTGGCCACGGGCGCCGTAAGCCCGTGATGGTGACAAGTCCGGCCGCTCACGATCGACTCCCGAGGAGAAAGGCACGCAAGAAGCGCAGCCCTGTCTCCTGGCTCTTTTCGGGATGAAATTGGCAGCCGTAGACATTGTCGCGCCGAACCGCCGCGGCAAAAGTCACGGATCCGTAGCTGCACGACCAGAGCACATCTGTAGGCAGTTCAGCCTCCACATAATCGCCGTGGGAGAAATAATAGTGATCGCCCGTGGGCTGAACGTCGCTCCAGCCCGCATGCGGGACCTTGAGCGGGCGCTCGTGGGACCCTTCTGTGATCGACATGCCGTCCGGGAAGCGCCGCACCTTGCCTGGAAGAACATGAAGGCCCTCCGCGCCCTCGGCGGCTTCGCTTGAGTCGAACAACAGCTGCATGCCCAAAGAAATCCCGAGAAAAGGATCTCCGCGCTGAATGACCATCTTTAATGCTTCGCCCATGGCGCCATTAACAACACGGTCGGTATCGGCACCAAAGGCGCCGTAGCCAGGGAAAACAATCGCGCGAGATGCGGCGACCTTGTCGGGATCATGGGTCACCTGGACCGCAGCGCCCACTTGCGCAATTGCGCGGTGGACGTTCGCCAGGTTGCCGAGCCCCGCGTCTACAAGTGTGAGTTCGCGCGCCATTGGCGGTGGAGTTCTATCACAGGTCCACATGTGGACATAGCCCGCAATTAGATTAGCGCGATATTCGCTCTGGCGACAGCGGCGCGATTCCGCGCGATTGTGCAGAAGGGTCTTTTTCGAGCTCCAGGGATCCGGAGACATCATCGAGTTCCAACATTAAAAAACTCGCGGCGATCACGAGAATCACCAAGATACTGAGGACCTGAAATGGAAGTGAGATCAGACCGAGAAGCAGATTATGGCCGTCCACGGGCCGTTTCCGGATTTTTTTCGACAGCTTCTCGTAGAAATCGGGGGGAGCGCAAACCTCGGGAAGCTCGGCAACCATACGCAGCATCTGTTGCATCTCGGCGAATTCGCGCTGGGTCTCTTCGTCGTTCTTGAGCAGGGTTTCGAACTCGGCGCGGCGTTTGTCGTCGAGTTCTGCGTCGAGATATGCGCTCATCAGCTCTGCTGGGGGATCGGCGGCCATTGAAAATCTCTGTTTGATCGTAGGTCTGCAAGGGGCGGAGGGAAAGGGACTCATTGCAGATGAGGCTGGATTCTTGCTTTGAGCGCGGTTCTCGCCCGGTGTAGGCGGGACTTGAGGGTGCCTTCTTGGAGGCTCGTGATCTTGAGGATGTCCTGGTAGCTCATGCCTTGCACATCGCGTAGGACGATCAACAGGCGGTGCTCGGGGTCGAGTTGGGCGAGCTCTCGTTGGATGATGCTCTGGAGGCGATGGCCCTCAACGACCTGGTCAGGCTCTGGCACCTGACTGGTCAGGCTCGCCATAGGAGAGCCGTCTTTGCCTAGGGTGTGCGCCGCAGGGGTGTCGTCGATGTCTGAAGCGCGATGAAAGTTTCTCCCTTTTAGGTACTTGATACGGTTCTTGCACGTGTTGGATGCGATTCTGTAGATCCACGTGTACAGTCGGCCCTCGCCTCGGTAGTTGCCGATGGCTCGATAGACCGAGATAAACACCTCTTGGGCGAGGTCTTCGGCTTCTTGCCGATCGCCGATCATACGAAACATCAAGCCGAAGATTCGATTTTGATAGGTCCGCACCATCTCTTGGAAGGCTCTCTGGTCGCCCTGTTTTAGGCGGCGAACAAGATGGCGGTCGCGGACGTCTTGAGCCACACGATCCGCCGACGTGGGATCCGGACGCCTAGTGGATGCGTTCAAGACCAAACTATTCGTTCTAGACCGTTCACAGTCGGGAAGGTTCCATGGCACGCGCGGAAACGATGAGATCGCTGGTTCTTCGGGCTAGAGATCCGGCCGCAGCCGCATGCCAAGGCTAAAACTGATGATCGTGTCGAGCGGCCCGGTCCCCGTGACTTGCTGCGAGAAGCTGGCTGCGAGATCGATCCCCGCGCCACCCTTTTGTGCGGACCGAATAAATCCGAGGCCGCCGGAGACATACCCACGGTCGTCCTTGGCCCCGGTGCCACGGCTGTCCCAGTAGCCCCCTAGGCGGATCGGGATCCCTTTTGCGACAAATTCGCCGCTGCCGCCGAAGGTCATGCGGACCTTGTCCTGGTCTTTGAAAGAAGAAAAATCGTAGGTGCCGTCGAAGTTGAGGCTCAGATCCGGGTGGCCAAGGGGAAAGACTGAGAGTCCGTGGGCCACCCGCAGCGGGTAATCTGCCACACGGCGCAGATTGTCGTGATCGATGCGGGTGCCTTCTTCGGTCGCTATCCCGACGAGGTCGATGGGAGCGCTTTCGGTCCACGCAGGGGCATCGTTTCCAGCGAGGTTCTCGGCGACGACGGCCACTCGCGCAAAATTCGTTAAATTCAGAGAGAGGGCCACATCGATGCCAAAGGCGGTGTGTTCGGGGCGCGCATCCTGGACCGAGCCTTCGGTGTCGAGGTAGCGCAGGCTTGTATATTGCCATTTAGGTTTGACGCCAATGTAGAGCCAGTTGCGAATCGCTGCGATCGATAAGACCCCGCTCATCTCGTGACCAAAGTGTTCGAGCTCGACAGTGGCGGCATTTCCATCGCTATCGGTGAAGCCGAGCTTTGGCGCTCCCCTCATGAACGTGTAGCCAAGAGCCAGGGCGAATCGCGGATTGTTGAGCGAATCGCTAAAGAAAAAACCGAGGCCGTGTGTCCTGTCGCGGACCGCAAATTGGTACACCGGCTCGATTTCAAACTGCTGGATGTAGCTGAGACCTGCAGGATTGATCATGACCGCATCGGTGCCTGTCGATGAGGCTCGACTCGCGCCGCCCATGGCGAGATTGCGGGAACCGTCGAGCGCAGGGGAGGCCTGAGCGGGTGTGGGTTGGACGAGTGCGCAGAGACCGAACGCGCACGCGACCCCAGACGGAAACAGGAACGAAGCTGCGCCACCAGCGCGGCTTCGCCGTCGCGGGATTGATGGCGCCGTGAGGCGGGTATTCCTGGGCGTTGCGTCCATGGGTGTTGGCGAACATAAGGCCGGCTGCGAGCGGGACCAAAAAACCCGAGATGAGGCGGTGCTGGGGCGTGTATCGTGTGCCCGCCGTCTGCTCATGGTGTTCAAGAAATCATCACCGCCATCACCGCCTCCGCGAACGGGGGCAGCGAGTGTTGCGCCCCCGGGTCGGATCTCTGCGCCTATGGCTGCGGCCACGCTGAGATCGGATGGGTCGGATGAGCCGGACTCGTCGATTCTAATGATTCCTGCCGCCGACTCGCTTGAGGAATATGGCCTCAGCTTTGACCGGGCCACCCATGGCTCCGAGACGCTCGCGCTTGAAAATCTCGATGGCGGAACCGTCGAGGGATTGGCGGAATTGGTGGGCCCTACAACCGTTGACGCCGTCAGTCCCGAGGACTCTGGGCTGATGTCCGATTTCCGTCCTCCCGGAGGGCCGAAGCAGGAGCCGCTGACCGTCGATTTGGAAGCGATGCCGTCGACCCCCGAGAATCGGGCTGCCGCCGATCGATTCGGGAAGATCGGGAAGGGTGCTGAGGTGCAATCCGACGGATTCTTCGCGATCCAACTCGCCAGCACCGCCGTTGAGGAGCTGCGATCTGGTGGTGCATCAAGCCCGATCGCGGGCTCGATGCCTCAGGGGGGCACGGGCTCCCACGCGGTCGTCGACCTTCCGAGTGGCCAACGGTCGTCGGAGTTGCCGGTGGCCCACGTGGACCGGCACGCGCCACGTGGACCAAGTCCGAGCCCGCAGCCCGCCAAAGAGGGGCTCTTTGGCGCTGACCTGTGGACGAATGGGATGGTCGCAGCCGGGCTGGGCTTGCTGCTGTGTTTGTACCCCGCGCATGAGGCCTCGCGGCGGATGTTGCGTGACTCGGTGGACGCTCGATTGGTCGAGCTTGAAGACTCGATCGATTCGCCCTTGGCTGTGCTCCAGGGGGATCTGCGCGAGCCGAAGACGATCGCAGCCGAGATTCGCAAGGCCGAAGAACGGGTCGATAGGCATTTTTATTTGGTTTGGCTAGGTTCTGGGCTTCCGCTGGGCCTCGTGCTGGCCTTCATTCGGCGGCGCCGAATGAATCGGCACGACTAGCGGGTTCGGGCCGGTAGGTTCACCAGGCCGAAGAGCACCAGGAGAAGTAGGAGCGCCACGGCGAGTACCCCTTCGTGGGTCGATTGCAACTGGTGAGCCGCTTCGAGTCGGTCGATCGGGCGTTGCGCCACGAGGTCGACACGAGACCACGCCTTCCCTAGGCGCGGGAGCAGGAAAAACCGATCCACCGCAGCCAGCCCGGCGACCAGGAGGGCGGTGGGTCCCGCGAGGCGAAGGAGTCGCCAACGGCGCGATACCATGGCGATGACGATCGCGCAGGCAAGGAGGAGCTCGCTGCTTCGTTGTACGAGCGGGGCCGCAAGGGTGCGGGCGAGGTTGGGGTCGAGCAGTGGCGCGTCCCTCACCAGGGGGACCATGAGCGCGTGACCCACAACCAGCGATCCCAGGGCGAGTCCGAGGGCGATGGATCCGAGCAGAGCAACCGGCCGCATCGCCCACTCATGCCGACAGTGGGCGGATCTTGCAAGATTTGAACAATCTCACTGAGTTTGGCGGTATGTGTGGGTAATGCGACTTGCCATCGTTGACGGATCCGATCTTGACTAGCGAGGGGCCCCCCGCGCGGGATCGGATCGAAGACGGAGCCTGTTCGCGGCGAAGCGCCCTTGGGAGCTTTACCGCGGCGTGCGGCGCATTGGGTTTGTGGTCGATCCCGTGTCTTGCGCGGGCGCGCACGGAGGTTCTTCTCGAAGAAGCCCGTTCAGCCTACAGCCATATTCAAGTTACCGAACGAGGGTCGGTTCGGACATTGTATTTTGTCGTCGAGGGCGTTCGGTACATCGAGTCACGGTGGGATATGGCCCACGCACAGAGCCTTGACCTCGACTATTCACGGACCATGATGGCTGGATTTTTGCTCAAACCTGGACCCAAGAGGTTGATGCTCATGGGCCTCGGGGGGGGGCAAATCACCAATTATTTGTTTGAACGGTTTCCAGATCTGCACATCGACGCGGTCGACATCGATCCAGAGGTGGTGCGTTTGGCCAAAAAATATTTTGGTGTGCCGACTCACCCACGTTATCGCACGGAAGTCCTCGATGGCCGCATGGCCATTGAGCGCGGGACGGTGAGTTGGGACATGATCATGCTGGATGCTTTTCGAGGCGTCTTTGTGCCAGAACACCTAAAGACGCAAGAGTTCTATAAGACATGCCTCGATCATCTTAGCGCCGACGGTGTTGTTGTCGCCAATCTACACAATCAAGCACGGACGTATTCTCATGACCGCCAGACGCTGGCGGCGGTGTTTCCTCAGCGCTACTCCTTTGTCTCTGAGAGTCGCAATCAAACGACCTTTGTTGCTGCGGCCAATGCCGCGCGTGTTGGGAGTTATGCAATTCGCGCCAACGCGCGATCGGTCGCGCCTCGCTTCGACTTTGACATCATGGGCCTCGCTGCCCGCCACTACCTGCGCTGCGACTGGGACATTTCGGCGCGGGTGCTTCGCGATGATTTCGAGGCGAGCCAACTTGAAGAAGCCGCCCAACGTTATAACCGCTAGAGAGTATCCACGCGGCGGGGCCGTCGGGCGATCGACGATTGCCTATCTCTTTCGGAACAAGCCTCGTAGGCCCCCGAGCCCGCGGCTGTTGTTGTTGCTCCGGTTGCTGGCCCGATTACGGACGTTGATCGCGTGCAGTTGGCGCTGTGCTTCGACCATTCGCGGGTCGAGAGCGAGGGCTTCTTTGAAGCTCTCCCACGCCTTACGATCGTTGGTCAGTTGGAGAAACGCGAGTCCGCGATAGTGATGAGCTCTCGCACACATCGGCTGTTCCGTGAGTAAGAGATCGAGATTTCTGACCAGGGTCTGGGTCGCCGCCGGGTCGCGATTGGCGAGCTGGTATTCGCACCAAAGCAAGGACGCGCGGACGTCAAAATCGTCGGGGCTGAGCTCGTAGGCGCGTTGGTAGGCCGGCAGCGCTCGTGGATAGTTGTTGTGCTTGAGAAGTTTGTCGGCATCGCGAGCGATCATTTCGGCCTCAAGCGCGTTGCGAACCACCGAGGCCGTGTCCTCGCTGGCAGCGCCAGAACCACCGGATTCCAGCACGAACCTCAGCTTTTCACGTTCTTCCTTGTTTGAGAGTAGCCCGTAGGCTTCGCTGAGCGTTGCAAAAACAGGTTCAACCCGGGCCCGAAGCGCGGGCGCGCGAATACCGTCGGGATGGTATCGACCGCTGAGCGTATTCCATGCGGTGCGGATCGCCTTTCGATCGGCGTCGGGCGCGAGATCGAAGAGCGCGAAGGCATGGGTCTGAGCCTCAATTTTGGCCTCGAGCTTGGCTAGATTGATCTCAAGTTCAGTTGTGGGACTCGGAGGGGGCGCTGCGATGGGCTTGGTCCTGCCCTTAGGATTCTTGGGCGTTATCGTCGGATCTATCGTCGGATCTATCGTCGGATCTATCGTCGGATCGCTCGCCGGATGTTCTTCGGGGCGATGGACGCTTCCCGCAGTCAGACCCTTTGCGATCGCCTTTGTCGCGTCTGCACCTGTGCGCAACATCTGTGATGACCATAGGGCATAGATGATTGAAAAAACGCGTCGCTCGATCACCCCGGGGCGAATGAGACCGGCGAGGCGAGTGCCTCGGGAGAGGTCTTGAAGGATGGAATCGTCGTCGCCGCGGAAGCCAAACTGGTCCTGATAGCGGGGGAGGGCGGGGGTCGCTACAAGGTCGCCCTCGAGCGCTTGACCCATGTCCGCCCTGACAAAGTCTTCGTCGACGTGGCGAGTCACACCTTGGAGAATCAGTTTCAGCACATTGACCTGACCGCGAAGGTCATCGTCGGTTCCTCGGCCGTGCTCAACCGCATCGACAGTCGCGTGGCCGCCAGCGATAGCGAAGTTTTGCAGCAGCTTTTGGTGGCACTGAAATCGCAGCGCCTCCGCCAACACCATGTCAGTGATGGAGCCTTCTTGAACCATGACATGACCCAGGAGACCCCCGCCCTTGGCCATGGCCACCAAGGCCTGATTGAGTTGATCGGGAGTGATCGAGCCCCGAGACAACAAGATCTCACCCAGCCCGTACTCGGGACTGACCCAGTCTGTGAATAGAGGCATGCCGCCACGAAACCAGACCATGCGTCGGCCCTGTGCTGGCGGCGGCTGATCAAGCTCAAGCGTCCCGGTGAAGCGCTGGCGGAGCAGGCTGAAGTAGAGCCGTGCGATACCGATCCCGTCCTTTTGGGTTGGATCGAGTTCGATTTTTCGTGTTTTGCCCTGGCCCTCGGAGGCGCTCATTGAATCGGGAGACTACCAGTTTGGTGAGAAATGTGCCGAGCTTTGCGACAAGGCTGGAAAGAGGGTCCTGGACCCTGCTACCGTCACGCCATGAGCATCAGTTTCGCGGTCGGAAATCGGCGAGTGCGCTTCGCCGGCAAGACCGATGTCGGCAAGGTTCGCGCGCACAATGAAGACGATCTTTTCATCCCATCCGATATGGCGGTTGCCGCCATATCGGATGGGATGGGAGGTCATGCCTGCGGAGAAGTGGCCAGTCGCATCACGGTGGAGACCATCGAGCGATATTACCGGAGCAGTTCGTCTGTGGAGGCTCCTACCTGGCCCTTTCGTTTGCCGCAGATCGAGGTTGAACGGAACCGGATGACGACGGCGATCAAACTGGCGAACTCGGAAATTTTTGATCAAGCGGCCGCCGATCCTGACAAGAAGGGCATGGGCTGCACCGTCGATGCGATCTATTTTGCTCAGGGTCGTCTCTATATCGGGCACGTCGGCGACAGTCGCGCCTATCGGTTCCGCGCGGGGCAATTGACTCAACTGACCGAGGATCACTCGCTGCTCAACGACTACCGGCGCATCAAGGAGATGGCCGAGGCGGAGATCGAGGCTTTCCCTCACAAGAACGTGGTGGTGCGGGCGCTCGGCTTGGCGGAGCACGTTGCTGTGGATGTGATCGTGGACGAGTACCATCTCGATGACATCTTTTTGCTGTGCTCTGACGGCCTCACCGACTTGATCGATGACGCAGAGATTTGCGACATCATCGAGAAACGCGGGAAACGTCTCGATGGTGCGTGTGATGCGCTCGTCGATGCCGCGAACGAGGCTGGCGGGAGAGATAATATTACAGCTGTGCTGATCCAAATTTTGGAGGGCTAGCGGTCGACGAGAGGAGAGGTCGAGTTGGCATCGTGCGCACGATCGGCGCATGGCCCTTTCCTCTCCAGCCGTGCTCGGGTACCTTCCGACGGTTATGGCTGCCGAATTTGAGCGCGGGATCTTTAAGACGACCAAGTTTCTTCCGGGTCACGAGGCCGATGTACGCCCCGACTCTCTCATCCTTATCCGTACGGATGCAGAGTTTGCTCCGGCCTCCGTGCTGTTGCCGATCCGAAACGAATACAACCAGTGGCGTTTCGGCATGCCGGGCATCCATATTCCTCCGGCGTCGTTAAATTGGCGAGAGACCTTGATCAAGATTCCTCATGAGGGATTTTATCGGATGCGCAAGGAGTTCACCTTTGGCGATCAGGGGCGTTATGTCCCCAACACCTTGGTGCAGCTCGGCTACACGAAGGATGCGGACCCGATCTTGTTTATCGCTCAGAGGCGAAATCCACAGACCGCCAACAACCTGTTTTTTAGTGAAAAAGGCGTGAAGATCAGCCTTGAACAGGCTGCCGAACTTCTTGAGCCCTTGGTTTGGTTCCAGGAGCCACCCAAGGAGCAGGAATCTTCTTCAAGCTAGGACGGATGTCGTTGTGTGGCCGCGATGCGTGCCGCCATCGACGGGGCTGCGGCCCGAAGGTCGTCGCGGGTCTTGATCGGTAAAAATCGAGCTTCGCGTTCGACCTCGATGTAGTTCGCTGGCAAGAGCTCGGTCGCCTGACCGATGAGTTGCTCGAACTGAACCATGGGGATTGTTTCTCCCTTTGTAACCGGGAGAGAACGGTGCACCGGAAACCAGGAGAGGGAGAGCGGCTCTTCCAGGGCCGCCAAATCAAACCACAGGGTGTTGGTGTTGAAGTGGGGAAATCGGCTGAGATCCGATTCTTTGGGCAGGCGAAAGCCTTCAACGATCACCGGTCGCTCCTCGACGCAGGCGATGCAGCCGCCGGCATCGTCGGGTTCTCGCCGTACCACCTCGACGCTCATGGCGGCACCTGCCGCGCAGGCTTCGAGGTGGGCGGAAAAAACGCGGGGGTCTGCGCTCGCCCCGAGATTGTCGACGTTGGAGACCAAGAGATGCTCAACTCCCTGGGCACGAAGCTTCGCGAGGACACCGCTGAGGCGCAGCATGCGAAGCGTGTCGCCGTGACCGGGCGCCGAGTAGAGCTGAGTGTCGCTTAGGTCGTTGGCGTCGGCTCGCTCGGCGATGGGGCTACCGTCGGGGGTGACCCTTGGCATGATCGACTGGTCGAAGCTGTGGCAACGTTCGGCGCAAAGCCCTGCCCATCGGATCTTTTTAAGGTGCTCGTCGCTGGCGCGACGCGTTGCGAAGCTGTGCATGAGCGTCACCGGGATCTGTGCGTCGAACTCGCGTTCTGCTGCCAGGATTTGCGCGAGCTTCAGGAACAGAAAACTCTCGTCGTGGTCCTCAAGCACGGGGACGATACCCTTGGGAACCCCGCCGAAACGGGTGGCCATGCCACCGTTCAGGACCAGTACCCCAAGTTTTCCTGCCCGCATGGCCGCGATGGCCGCTTGGCTGCGCTCAAGTCGAAGAGGACTGCGCAATACGCCAGTTTCGGCGTCCCCGAGGGGGCGCGGGGGGTCGCTAAGCTTTGCGCTTTCAGGGCTCAGGCTGCCGGCTCGGAGCGCTGCAGACAATTGAGCGAAGGTCGCGGGGTCGAATGTGAACTGAGAGACGCTCGATCGAAGCTTCACGCGGTCCGTTACCACAGCTGAGACCAATTTTTGCGTAATAAGCGCTCAAAATGAGCGCGAAGCACCAAAAAATAAGTACTCGTCAAACAATCAGTGGTGTGGGTGTTTCGTATTGACGGGCAAAGAGCCGCAAAGATGTGATACGACTTGCCACCAAACGTGTCTGAATCCGTCATCGTAATTAATGCAGATGGGCCTGAGACCCGCGTCGCCGTGATCGAGAGTGGCATCCTTTCGGAGCTATTTATCGAGCGCGAGCGAGAGCGCAGTATGGTCGGCAACATCTACAAGGGTAAGATCCTACGTGTATTGCCAGGCATGCAGGCCGCATTCGTCGATATCGGCGAAGAGAAGGCTGCATTCCTCTACGCCGGCGACATCGCTGTTGCCGGAGCCAAGACCGAAAAGGTCGATGGCGGAGGGCCGCCGCGGCGCTCGGGAAAACACGGAAACATCGCCGATCTTGTGCATCCGGGGCAGGAGATTTTGGTGCAGGTCGTAAAGGATCCAATTTCTACCAAGGGCGCGCGTATCACGACCTATATCTCGTTGCCCGGGCGCAACGTCGTGTTTATGCCGACCGTTAGCCACGTCGGGATTTCGCGACGTATCGGTAGCGAGCGTGACCGCCGTCGCCTGCGTAAGGTCGTTGACCTCATGCGGCCCCCTGGCTCCGGATTTATTGTACGTACCGTGGCCGAACATGCCGACACCGCCCAGGTGCGGGCAGGCATGGATTATTTGCTTCGGCTGTGGGCCAACGTCAAAGCCAACGAGCGAGTGCATCGGGCTCCGGTGATGCTCTACCGCGATCTCGACCTCATGCTGCGGGTGGTCCGAGACCATCTGTCGCGGGATTTCGGGAGGGTGATCGTTGACGACCGGGCCCAGCAAGAGCGTCTCTTGCGTTTTGTGCGCGCATTTATGCCGGAATATGCCGATCGTATTGAGCTCTATTCCGGCCGGGAATCCGTGTTTGATGGCTACGGCATTGAGCTTGAGATCGATCGAGCGCTTGAGCGCAAGGTCGACCTCAAGAGCGGTGGATCTTTGGTCTTTGATCAAGGTGAGGCGCTCACCGCGATCGATGTGAACACCGGTAAATTCGTCGGATCAAAGGGGAAGACTCTCGAAGAGACGATCACCCAGACCAACCTCGAGGCGGCCGATGAGATCGCGGAGCAGCTTCGTTTGCGAAATGTCGGCGGGTTGATCATCATCGACTTTATCGACATGGATCGCGAGTCCAACCGACGAAAGGTCTACCGCGCGCTTCAAGAGGCCCTGCGCAAGGATCGTGCGAAGGCGCATATCACCAAGATCTCAGAGATGGGGCTGGTCGAAATGAGTCGTAAGCGGACGCTCGAGAGCCTTGAACGTATGCTCGCCGAGACCTGTGAAGTTTGCGGCGGCAAGGGCTACAACAAGAGTTCGAGCACGATTTGTTACGAGATCCTTCGTCAGATTCGGCGTGAGGGTGGACGCATGAGCGGTGAAGAAATCGCCGTTGTTGCACACCCTGCGGTCGCGGACCTCATGAACGGCCCCGAAAAAGAGGCCGTTGATTACACGGTTAAGCGAGTGCAAAAGGGCATCGAGATCAGTGGACGCCGTGGTTTTCATCCCGAAAAGTTCGAGATTCGCGGGAAGAAGGCTCGTCGCGCTTCCAGTGTCAGTGTCAGCACCAGCAGCGACAGTGATGGCGACGGCGACACCGTGTCGCCGTCCTGAGCACTAACTCCAAGATCATGAACTCCCACGGCGGCAAGGATGACGACTCGGACCGCCGGAGGGGGGAGCGAGTCGACGTCAATCACGAGTTCCGGGCGATGGAGACAACGGCGACCTATGTCAGCGACCTCTCCGAGCACGGGGTCTTTGTGCATACCGTGGAGTGCCCGGCCGTCGGGGCGACGGTCGAGCTGCGCTTCACCGTATTGCTCGATGAGCCCGTAGTGATCCAAGGGCTTGGGAAAATCATCCGCATCCAAGAAAATCCTGCGGGAGTGGGGGTTGAGTTTGGGCCTCTGAGTCCCGAAATGGTCTTGCGGATCCAAGATGCTGTCTCAAGACAGCGGCCAAGATCGAGCGGGCGACCAACCCATGGGGTGAGCGAAGTGTTCGCCAGTCGACCGATCGCCGCCCCGGAGGCTGTTGACGAAGAGGAGGTGACCGGCGTGTATGCCAGCGGCCCGATGGGCGAGGGCACTCCGCGTGTACCGGTTGGCGATGTGGAGGTGACCGAGGTGTTTGAGGCCAGGACTCCGGAGAGCGAGGAGACCCAGGTGTTTGACAGTGGGGCGCCGGAGCCGGCGGCAGAGTCGGCGCCAGTGGGGGGCGCCGAAACCGACCTTGTCCGAGATCCTCGGAAGGGCTAGGGCTGCTCTGCAGCCCGCCTGCGGGGTCAATTGAGGGAGTTTAGGCGGCACTGTGCTCGATGAGCGCGACATTCGCAGCTTTGGGGTGTACGGCGATTCGAGAGGGGCTCTTGCGGTGCCGTCGTGGGCGGTCCAAACTCCCGAAGGTGGGTCTGACCAAGCGTTTTTGGGATGTTGCGCGCTCCAATGTGACGGACTTTACGAGCGCATTTCTTGGGCACGAGCAGGGGATGAGCACCGATGAGAAGGCCAGAGTTGAGGCTGAGCTCGACCGCGAGGCCGAGGAGGGCACGCGCAACTCGGTAGGATCGCGTGTCGGCGAGCGGGCACGTCGGGTTCGGGATGTTGCAGAAGAAGCTTGGGAGGTCGCCTATGAGGCCGCCAAGCAACAACAGCAAGAGTCGCGAGAGGTCTATTCGGGTTCCCATCCGTCTGCGGTGCAGCTCAACGGCTGGTATCGGACCCTAGAAGTGGATAGGGGCACAGAGTTTAAGGAGATCCGGAGGTCCTACCGGCGCCTGCTCGCAAAGTACCACCCCGATCGCTTCGCTACCGAACCAGAGAAACATCGCGCAGCGACGGAAGTGGCTCAGAAAGTAACGACCGCCTACAACGGGTTGAAAACCCATCTCGGTCACTAGTACTGGCGAGATCCGGTTTGTCGCTTCGCTTGACCTTTGTCTCAAGGGTATCTATTTCGGAGGCGATGGGCAGGGCAGGTCGCGGGAAACGGGCGGGCAAACAGGCAAAGACTCTCGCGGAGAGGGCCGATCGTCATCGCTTGTATGAGGCCGCGGTGCAGGACACCGAGAGCGAAGTTCGCTTCGTCTCTAGGACCTTCTCAAAGCTGAGAGGTCGCAAGGCGTTGACCCTCCGCGAGGGCTTCTCGGGGACCTCAAAACTCTGCCTGACTTGGGTACAAAGTGATCGCCAGCGACGGGCATGGGGCATTGATCTTGACGGGCCAACCTTGGATTGGGGTCGGGTAAATCACCTCGAGCCTGCGGAGGCCGATTGCGCCGCGCGGGTCGAGCTGGTCGAGACGAATGTCTTGGCGCATGTGAAGCCAAAGGTTGATATCGCTCTGGGTTTCAACTTTAGCTATTTTTGTTTCAAGAGCCGAGAGCAGTTGCGGAAATATTTCGTGGCCGCCTTTTCGGGGCTGAACGAAGACGGGGTGCTTTTTCTCGATTGCTATGGAGGCACAGAAGTCCCAAAAGCGGATGAAGAAGCTCGAGAAGTCGAGTTGGATAATGGTTCCACGGTGACCTATCGGTGGGTGCATGACAGTTTTAACCCCATCAACCATGATCTCCAGGCTCACATCGCCTTCGATTTTGACGACGGATCGACCCTCGATCCAGCATTTCACTACGATTGGCGACACTGGAGTCTCCCAGAGATTCGAGAGCTGCTGATGGAGGCCGGATTTACAAAGGTTCACGTCTATTGGGAGATCGAAGACGATCAAGGCGAGGGCACTGGGCGTTTTCGAGACGCGACGGACGGCGAGAACGAAGGAATTTGGTGGGTGTTTATCGCCGCCGAGCGCGAGCCGAAGCCGTGATTTTTGGCGGGGAAGAGACCAGCAATGGGAAAGAAAAAGAAGAAGAATGGTCCCACGATCGCGGATCGTGCCGACATTCACAGCCTTTACGAACGCGCGGTGCAGTCACCGGACGCAGATGTCGATTTTTTCTCGGAGACCTTCGAGTCGGTTAACGGGAGGAAGGCTCTTTCGATGCGCGAAGATTTTTGCGGAACCGCCAAGCTCTCCACGGTGTGGTGCCTAAGTGACGACCAACGTCGCGCAATTGGAGTCGACTTCCACGGTCCGACGCTTGAATCGGGTCGTCTTCGGAATATTGAACCGAACGCGGATGCCTTGGCGGGTCGGCTTACTCTCATCGAAGGCGATGTGCTTGAGGTAGCGACGGATCCTGTCGATCTCGTTTGCGCGATGAACTTTAGCTACCTGATCTTCAAGGAACGGGAGCGCCTCAAACGCTATCTCCTGAATGCCCTTGAGGCGCTGGAAGTTGGAGGCTTGCTGTTTTTGGAGCTCTATGGCGGATCAAACGGTATGGAAGAACATTCCGAAGACCGGGAACTTCACGGCGTCTCCTATGTTTGGGAGCAAGAGACTTTTGATCCGATTTCGAACGAGACTCTTTGTCACATCCATTTTCGTTTTCCCGATGGCTCAAAGATCGAGAGCGCGTTTACCTACGATTGGCGGCTGTGGGGTCTCCCGGAGTTGCGGGATCTGCTGAAGGAGGTCGGCTTCGGCAAGGTGCGTGTCTACTGGGAAGAGGTCGAGGACGATGCAGACGAAGACGGCATGCTCTCAGGGACCGGTGACTACGTCGAGGTCGAGACCGCAGAGCAGCAGGAATGCTGGCTCGCCTATTTGGTGGCTCAGCGCTAAGGTCGTCCAAGATGACTGCTGCCTTTCCGTCCCTCGTGATTCGCGCTGACGGTTTCTCCGCAGAAGGTGCTTTTGCGGAGGCCCAGGCCAGTTTCTTGGATCCGGACCCTGAGCAGGTCGCTCGTTTGGATGCTTTGCTCCGGGCACGAAATGTGGGTGTCGTCTCACACTTCTATATGGATGCGGAGTTGCAAGGCGTTTTGTATGCGTGTTGTTGGCCGCATATTCATATTTCGGATTCGTTGGTGATGGCCGACCGCGGTGTCGAGATGGTGCGTCAAGGTGTGAAGAACGTCGTGGTGCTCGGAGTGGACTTCATGGCCGAAAATGTTCGTGCGATGATGGACGCTGCCGCGCTGCCTCAAGCAGGTGTCTATCGGGTTGCGGCCCAGCCGATAGGCTGTTCGTTGGCGGAAGCTGCCGAATCTCGGGCCTATGCTGCATATTTGGAGCGTGCGTCGAGGAGCATGAATCCTCTGCATGTCGTGTATATCAACACGAGCTTGCGGACCAAGGCTCACGCGCACCAGATGATTCCAACCTTGACCTGCACGTCGTCCAATGTCGTGCAGAGTGTCTTGCAGGCCTTCGCCCAGGAGCCGAAGATCAATTTGTGGTTTGGTCCAGACACCTACATGGGGGAGAACCTACGTGCCCTTTTTGAGGGCCTAGCGACGATGGACGACATGACCATCGCCGCATTGCACCCTGCCCATGATCGCCAAAGCATCAGGGATTTGCTCGGGCGATTTCACTATTTTGAACAGGGAACCTGCATCGTTCACCACATGTTCGGCGACGAGGTTGTACGGACCTTACGTAGCCAATATTCAAACGCCCACATTAGCGCTCATCTTGAAGTTCCTGGGTCCATGTTCTTGCTCGCGCTCGAATGCCAGCGGGAGGGTCGAGGTGTCGTCGGCTCCACGGCGAATATCCTTAACTACGTGAAGAGCGCGGTGGACAAGGCCGCGGAGGGGGAGCGGATCTCGGTGGTGCTTGGTACGGAGGCTGGCATGGTGACCGCCCTCGCACGTGCCGTGCGAGCGTTGCTTCGTCAGCGACCTTCGGTGGAGGTCGAGATCGTATTTCCGGTTGCCGCCGAGGCCATCTCAAGCACTCAGGATCCCGAATTCCCCGTGATCCCGGGGGTTGCTGGTGGCGAGGGCTGTTCGGTCGCAGGAGGATGCGCGACCTGTCCCTTCATGAAGATGAACTCTCTCGATGCCCTGATGGATATTCTTGAGCGAATGGGAGGAGAACAGCCGCTCGCCGCCTATGAGCCTCGCTGCTACGGCGAACGACTTGGGGGTAAGACGGTTGCAGAGGTCGGGAGCCAGCCGATCCTCCACATGCGCGACTTTCAGCGAGACGGAGTGCTCTCTGTCGCCTTGTTGGACGATATTCGTGGCCGTACGCGTCGAAGTTGACCCGCCGGCCCCGATCCGCCGGCCTTGGTGCCAACCCACCCCGAGCGCTCTTCGCAGGGTGGGCCGGCTTATGCGGAGCTAGTTCGAGACTTCCTTGATGATGGTGTCGCGCATCTCCCAACGTCGCTCAGTCGCGAGGCCCAGGGGATAGGGACGATAGAGCATGACGGCACGTACATCCGGACTCTGGCAGCTGGCAGCGAATTGAAACTCACCCGTCCAGCCTTGCTGAGGCAGAAGACGGTTGTCGGAGGCCACGTCGACCGCGCGGAAATGTGGAACCATCCGTTGCCCGTCGGCTCCCACCATGACCCGAGCGAAGGCGAATCCAGGGCTACCGGCCACGGCCCAAGAATCGAGGGTCGAGCCCGTAGGGCTGTCGGACAGGACCTCTGGGGGACTGACATCTTCTTGAAAGGACCCCAGCGAGTCCCCGAGGTAGGCGACATCACCCTCGGGCAAGGGAGCGTCGAATTCAGCCACGCCATCGGTGATCGCGGTGATCGTCGATTGGCCGGTCGCCGTCTCAATCGCCATGCCCTTTTCTTCGGGGCTGAAGCCGTCGGGGCCGAAGGGTCCGAAGCCATTGTAGTCGTACCAAGAATCACTGCGCTCGATGACCCGGACGACATCGCCCACCTTGGCTCCGGGCCAGGTGTTCCAGTCTTCGGGGAGCTCTTTGCGCTGACGCCACCCTCCAAAATCAGGGACCACCGGTCCCGCCGTAGCGACTAGCGAATCGTCGCCGCAGCTCGCATCGACGAGAAGGATGACCGAACGCATGGTTTCGCCTGTGGGGAGTGCGTGTCCGCCGTTGACGTTGGTAACCGTGATCCGCGCCGTGAGCGTGTCATTGTCGACGGTCGTGTCCATGTCGAGCGTCGCCGCCAACTGCAACATTCCAGATGCCGGCTGTCGTGGTCCGATCCAACTATGGGCGCGGACGGTGCCTTGGGGTCGCTCCCAGCCCGCAACCATTCCTGGTTTTAAGACCTCGGTGTAGCGCTCAAGATCCGAAGAATTGAGGGCTTCGGGGTCGCCGGGCATGTGGCATCCGACGCAGCTCATCGCCGGGTTTGCGGGACCTTCTGCCCATTCTGAGTAGCTGCTTTGCACGGGAATGACCCCGTCGGGCCAGCGTGCAAGATCGATGGACCCGACCGCGCTCTCGATCGCCATGGTCTGTTCATGGCAGCCTGCACAGTATTCGGACTGCCTGTAAATCTCTCGCTGGACGGCGCCCATACCGATCTGTCCGACATCGGAATAGGGACCAAAACTCAAGAGGGCGTAGGGCTCCTCGGGATCTCCAGTTTGTTCCGTCGGTCGTTTGATCACGAGTCGGCCACCGACGCCTGGAGGGGCATTCATGTCGATGGATTCGACCTGGTGGCAGACATCGCAATGTACGCCGAAATCATGCTCGACGCCTCGTGCTTCGAGCAGGTCGCGGCCGCCCAATTTCCCGTTGATCCCAGGGGCGTGGCAGTCGGCGCATGCCCCAAAATTCTCTGCGACTTCATCACAGGATGAGTCGTCACCGCAGTGGGTGTTGAGGTCTGGGAGTGTTCCCGCTCCGAGATAGCAGCGTTCGATGGCTTGGCCGGTGCCGGGTTCGAGCCCGGGCCACCAGCGGCCTCCGGCAGCTAGACATTCATCTTCGAGGGCGATGGCGCTAGCGACCCCAGCGTAGAGGTCTTGGACTTTGGGGTTGGAGGCTGAGCGGCGATGGGGCGATTCGTACCAGGCATCGTCGATACGTCGGTGGCAGTGGGAGCAGTGAAGCGGATTGTCGGGTGTTCCTGGCGGAACGAAGGTGTAGTCCTCGTTGTCGCCAGGAGCCATGCGGGTGAGCTCGATCCGCATGTCGTCGTCGCTTTCGCGATCGACGTGAGCGAAGCCGATCCTCGCCTCAGGGTGTGACGCGTGGAAGACCCACTCACCATCGATGGACGTATCGACCGTGACCTCGACGGTTCCGTCGTCGAGTGTGGAGTAGATGGTCTCGGATCCGCCCTGTTTGACGATGACACCGGGCTCTGGGGAGCCGTCAACAAGGACAATCACTCGCCGGGCGGTGACCACCGAGGCTGTGTCCGAGCTGCCAGTGGTGCTGGTGTCGGTGTTTGCGGCACCGGTGCCGGTGTCGTCGTCTGTTTGCGGCGCGGTGGCATCTCCGTCATTGCATGCGCCGAGCAGGATAGCGCCCGTCCAAAAAACAACCGAGTGCAAGGGCCTCGCTGCGAGCGTTTTCTTCGGATCGGGCTTACTCATGATCTAAAGCGGCCTGTACAGCGCTCTTTGTGTCGTCGAAAGCATCGATGGCGCTGATGACGACACCGCGTCGAAAAGTCATCGCCCCATCGTGCCCGGTGCGGTTAGGGAACATGGATCTGTACCCGATCATCTCGCCGTCAAGCAGGGTGAAGGCGTGGTCGCCAAAACCGAATTGCGTATCCCATGCAATGGCGTCATCGGCCGTCGGGGGCTGGTAAAGGGCATTTTCAAAGAGCAAAAAGAAGAGATAGAGCGGCTGTCCCGCGAAATCTTTCTCCAATTCAGCCAGACCGGCTGACTCGAGAGCTCAAGAGGGTCACCACATCGTCCCGATGTTCATTTGGACGACGCTGTTGCAGTAGTCGTAAAGGGTATGGGTATTGCCATCACCATCGAGGAGAGAAAAATTTTCAGGCGTCTGGTCGAGTTCGACACCGGTGGCTGAGATTGAGCTGCAGTCGATGGCGCCGTCGCCGTCGCCGTCGCCGTCTCCGTCGCCGTCGCCGTCGCCGTCGCCGTCGCCGTCTCCGTCGCCGTCGCCGTCTCCGTCGCCGTCTCCGTCGCCGTCTCCGTCGCCGTCGCCGTCGCCGTCTCCGTCGCCGTCGCCGTCGCCGTCGCCGTCGCCGTCTCCATCTCCTCCGGTACCCGAGCCGCCAGAATCGTGGAAGTCGTCATCTTCGACACAGCCGAGGGACGACAACGAGAGCGCGAGCGCCGACGCGGCACCGAGAATCTTTGCATGGGCCATCGCCCCCACCATAGCGCCAAGATGATTGTGGATCCAACGAAGGACTTGCGTCGAGGGCTCGCTTCGGGCGAACAGACTGAATGAGCGGCGGGCAGCGGGCGACGCCTTGCGCGCGTTCCTCTCCGGGGCATGCCGTGACACCCGTAGCCCAGGTGATGGGGCCGGATCGCGGCACATGTGGGATACGGCGTCCACAAGTCTTGATTCGGCGTGTCGCGGTGTCGGAGGTTTCCGCGATTTCAATTTAGTTAGGTAATATTGATAATATAAAATTCAATAAAATCTCAACATAAAGAAGCGTGAACACGAGGGATCGGCGCAGCTCGAGTCGGTTACAGTCCCGCTCAGTTTGGATCTCATTTCTCAACTGAGGCTGGAGCAAAAAGCTGAGCGTCATGCGGCGGCCATGGCGAGGCGGCAAGAGCGACGGCGCTGGGCTTTTGTATCGTCGATCGCAGTGGTGTGCGTGGTGTCGCTCCTGGGTGGACTTTGGTTCGTAGTACGTGAGCGAAAGCTGAAAGAGGGGATGACACAGGCGTGGGAGCAGCTTCATCGAGGCGGACCGAGTGCTTTGGCTCGCGCTGAGATTGAACTCCAAAAAAATCTAGAGATACTTGGATCCCATCTCGGGTCGCTTTGTCTCCGAGACTTGGTAGAGGCTCGGAGAGGGCTCGCGCAGGCATCGATGGGATCCTCGGTGCTCTCGGTTGAGGGGGAAGGTCGTGATTGTGTTGGGAGTCTCGTGGCTCGGTCGATCGAATACCATCGGCTGGGGCGATGGGACGAGGCCTATCAATTCGCGGAGGCTGCGAGCACTGCGGCAGCGGGCCCCGATCAAGAAGTGGTTGTTCGCTGGCTCCAGCTTCATCTGGCGAGAAACGGTCCGGGGCTTTTGTTGCCGGAGATGGCCGAAAATCTTCAACGAGCAACCACGACGCCTGCCGAACTCGGCGATGTCGCTGAGACGCGGGCAAGGGCCGCGATGGCCATGCGGCGCGGAGATCTGTCGTCGGCCCTCAATATCTTAGACTCGAAGATCGAAGAGCTTCCCGAAGGTGTCGGACTGCTTGTCGATCGATTGTTGTACGCGGAGTTTGGGGGGACGTCCGTGGTTGACGACTGGCGACGACTGGCCGCAATGGTCGCGGATCGGTCGCTCACGCCCCATGATTCTGCTCGGTTGGAGCTAGCGTCTGGCTGGCACAGGCTTAGCGAAGGGGGACCCCAGGCTGGCGATGATGCCCGGCAGGCCTTCGAGCGGGCGCTTCAGCAAGTGCCAGCATGGGATGCTGAGACCCGGCAGTTTGTGCTTTCGACCAGCCTTGTGCTTGGCCGGCCCAATCTTGCGCTTGTGCTCGCCAATCTTTCGGCCGGGGGCGAGCGGAGAATCGACCCGAGGGTGGAGTCCTTTTATCGGGCTTGGGTTGCGGCCCTTGGCGGTCGTCACGGTGACGCCACAGGGGAGCTCGCAGAGCTGGTGGATTCGCCGAGGGTCGCCTTGGTGCGTGCGCTCGGAAAGATCGAGCAAGGTTTGTTGGATGACGCCCGACGTCTTCTCCCTGCGGCGGGTACGAGCGGCGCCGAAGAGCATCTCCGCCGGTTGCTCACTTTGAGGCTCGGTCCTGACGTCGATGACGGTCGCTCGGCTCTAGAGACGATGGAATCGCGTATGGGAGAGTTCTCGTGGATGTGGCGTAGCTGGACGACTCTCGGCGAGCTGCGGTTGGGTAAGGATTCATCGAATCCACCACTGCCAGCCTCAACTGCTGCCGCGAAAATCGCTTTTGAGAAGGCGCTTGAGCGCGAGGCGACACCGGCTGAAGCCGCGCTTCAACTGGCGATTTTTAAGTCCCGCGAGGACAAATTTCGCCCTGAGCGCGGGCTGGCTGCACTCGCTCTCTTCGAGCGAGCTGCCACGGCGAGTCCTTCGGTGCCCCGATATGTCGGACGCTTCGGGTTGGAGTCGATTCGCCGTGGATTGTTTGGTGAGGGGCGTGCTTTGCTGATCAAGTCGGGTGTCAGAAATTTGAACTCCACACAGCGTGACGAAATTGTAGTTATCGAGGCTCAGCACGCGGAATTCGAGCATAGGGCGATGAGCGCCCAGGACTACGCGTGGCTCGACCCGGAGGTGGGCTCGACTTCGAGTGCCGCTTCGGATTCGGGGATGGGTCTGGTCGCTACTGCGAGCTGGCTGGTCGGGTCCCATCCTCGAGATTTCGAAGTTCGGGCTGCCCAATGCCGTGCGGCGATCGAGGCTGAGCTCGCCGTCTCAGAGGTTGAGCCTCGGCTTCGAGTTGAGCTTCATTTGGCCGAAGCCGCCCTGGGCGCTCAACTCGACGAGACCCAGGTCGCGCTGGACAGCTTGCGGCGCGCGCTGCGAAGGGTGCCCAAAAAAGGGCTTGGTTATGCGCAGATTCGGGTGGCCATTTACGAGACCCACCTGGGAGTTCGAAGGCGCGCGGCGGCACGAGCTTGGAAAGGCTGGAAGAGCATGCGACACGAGTCTTGGTCCGCGGCTCATCGCCTTGTCGCCGCTGAGGCCGTGGCCTCGATGTGGCTAGCGATCAAGCAGGAGGGTCCGGCGCGTAGCGTCGCCCGGGGTTTGACCGAGGACCTCCCCTACCTCGCAGACGCGTGGGCATTTCGGGCCCACGTCCAGCGAAAGACCGAGCACTTGGTCGAGGCCTGTAAGAGTGTGCATCACGCCTTGTTGCTGCGCCCCGCACATCCAGTGGGGGCGGCGATCCTTGCGAAGTTGACCGCCTGTTCAGCGCCGTAGAGGCGCTGAACAGGGCTGCGATCTAGTCTTCATCGTCGAGGTCGTTCGGGTCGTCGGGGGATCGCTCGAGGTCCATAGAACAGACAAGATCGTGGGTGCTACTTTGAATGATCCGGGCGCGTACAAGCGTCCCGGGGGCTCCGGTTCCGTCGCAGAGGATCACCTTTCCATCGATTTCCCTGGCCTGGCCCTGATGTCGGCCATCCAGTAGAAACTCGCTCTCTTCGCTTTCGCCGTCGATCATGACGTCGAGTTCTTGGCCGAGCATCGATCGATGCTTTGCATCGCGGTTTTCGGCTTGGATCTGCATGAGTTCCGCGGCACGGGTATCGGCCTGTTCTTGGTCGACACGTGAGGGCAACATGGCGGCAGCGGTGCCTTCTTCGCGCGACCAAGGAAAGACTCCGAGATGATCGATTTCGCCTTCCGCGACAAAATCTCTAAGGCGCTCGTAGGCAGCTTGGTCCTCCCCGGGGTGGCCAACCAACATTGTCGTGCGCAGCCAGATGTGATTTTTCGCGGTGCGAAGACGCTCGACAAGCTCACGTACGGATTTCTCTGTGTATCCGCGCCGCATCCGTTTCAAGACGCCCGTATCGATGTGCTGAAGCGGAACGTCGAGGTAACTAGCGATTTTGGGATGTTCTGCGATTCGTTCGATCAGCGCGGGGGTCGTCGTCGTCGGATAGGCGTAGTGGAGTCGGATCCAAGTAAGCCCACGGATTTCTCCGAGACGGTCGAGCAGCATCACGAGATCGGATTCGGGTAGATTTCGGCCGCGCAGGTCGCTGCCGTAGGTCGTAAGATCCTGGGCGATGAGCGCGATTTCTTTGGTGCCGGCCTCGACGAGCTGTTCGGTCTCGCGCACCAGGCTCTCAACGGTCCGTGATCGCTGCGGTCCACGAAGTTTGGGAATGATGCAAAATGCGCAAGGGCGGTCGCAACCCTCCGCAATCTTGACAAACTGGGCGTGCGGACTGCCGTAGGTCTGCCGTGGGGCATCGTGGTCGTAGAGGTAGGCTCGACGATCGAGCTTCGAGACGGAGATGCGTTTGCCTTGACCACGCAGTACCGCACGTAGGCCCAACATATCCGCACTGCCAAGGAAATGATCGACCTCCGGAATCTCGATCGCCAGAGCGTCGGAGTGCCTTTGGCTAAGGCATCCGGTGACGACCAACTTCTTTGGCGTTTCGGGATCTTCGTTCTTGATACGGGCAAGATCGAGGATCGTGTCCACCGATTCCTCCTTGGCCGCCTCGATGAAACCACAGGTATTTACGACCAGCGTATCGGCATCGCTCGGGTCGTCCACCAGCAGGACACCTTCGTCCTTGGAAATTCCGAGCATGACCTCGGTATCGACCTGATTTTTTGGGCAGCCGAGCGAGACAAAATAAATTCGACGAGATTGCATTGCGGCGTCTTTTGGAGCTTACATCTTTGGGCACGCGGCAGCCTTGGCGAGGGCGGCTGCGCGCAGGGCGTGGGCCGTGGGGCCGTCACCAAGCTGGGATCGTTTCTTTTGGCCGTGTCCCTCCCCGAGGATGTCGCGCAAATAGGCGTCGTATTCAAAGGTGTCAGAGTGCTCCGGCGTGTGGCATTGGAGACAAAGGTCGGCGGGAACTGCGGTCTTTAGGGGGATGGCATCGTCGTCGGCGTGTAGGCTTCCCGGACCGTGACATTGCTCGCACTGCACATCGCGAAGGCCTTCATTTTCGACGACCTCAGAGCCGCCAGGCGCGCGAAACCCCGTGACGTGACAGCCGACACAGGAGAGATCGAATTGTTTGTTGGCGGCGACCAGGGTCTCGTACGCACGCGCATGTACCGTCGTTTTCCAAAATTCGGCGGCCTCGTCATGACAATTCGAACATTCCTCGGTGCCGACATAGGCCGCCTGGCCCTGAGCTGCCTTGGGTGCTTTGACCCCCGCGAAGCGCTTTTGGTTCGCGGTTGCAACCCAGCCGTCGTAACCGTGTAGCGCCTTTTTTGTTTGGCCGTCGGTGGCCAGAGTGCAGTCGATGGCGACCTGGCGAAATTCTGCCGTGACAGGCGCTGCGGACCGACGCTTTTCCCCAAGTAATTGTTTGAGCTCGGCACGTTCAGCCCTAATGCGTGCGATGAAGCCTGGATCGGCGTCTGGGTCGCTCTCAAATTTCTTCAGTCGTCGTTCGACCTGGCGCAGTTGCTCGGCCACCTGATCGTCGCTCTCGAGGAGTACCCACGTTTCGGGGGGGGAGAGTACGCTCGTGGCCGCGTCCATGGACAGCCGTAGGTGGGTTAATGTTTGGCCGCGATCACCTGGTTGCATGACCCAGGTGACATCCGGGGCACCGTCGGGATGTTTGGTCTCGATGCGAGTGACGGGGCTGCCGCTGCGCCCGCGATCGACGTTGTCGATCTTTCCAGCGACGACCACCAGGTCGAGTTCGGGAAGCTCGCGGGCGAGCGACATCGCCAAAGCTGCGGGGCCGTGTACGATGGCGATTCGAAGCTGTATGGACCCTTTGTGAGCCTCGCGCAGAGAGCGAAGTTCGCTACGAAGGGCCGTTTTTGGGGCCTCGAGGGCCGGGAAATCGAGGTCCTCGGGGCCCCGATCTCTGGGATCGACAACAACCATGATGGCCGCCTGGACGCCGTGGCCGAGGTCGGCCACGCGATGGCTTAGGACCGCCTCGGGAAGAGGGGAACTCGCATTTGTTAATACACGTGGAAGTTTCCAGCGGCTCAGGGCCCTGGTGCCATGGGCGGAGCTGAAGTCGGTTGGACCCAGTCCAGAGACCAAATCTTGGCCAAAACGACTGAGCTGCTTCACCAGAAGATCTGCCCGCTGTTCTGCCTGAGCCCAGCTCGCGCCGTCGTCGGGGGCCTCGGATCCATCGGGATCCGGAAAGAGCAGTGAGCCTGGCTCGAGAATAAGACGCTGTCCTGCGCTGGAACCCGCGGCGATGTAGCCCATCGCGTGCTGAAGGCCGCCAAGCGGCACCGAAGTGCAGCCGCAAGGGGCGATCGTTCCCTGAAAACGCCCAAAAGCGAAGATGTCGATGGTGTGTGGTGATCGCTCGGGCGGTAGATCTCTTCTCTCGCTAGCGGGAGAGCCGCTGGGTCGTGCAGGGTTGCAGGCGAGCGCGACGAACCCAAAAACGAGGGTAGCGAGCACCACGAAAAAGCGGATAGACGGCCTCCTTTGGGTATGCAGGTGCTCTGCACTGGCTTTGGGGGGTCGGAGTGCGGCGTCCGGAGTGCGAGAAAAGCGCGATCGAATCTCAGCGTTCATGATGGTGTGATGTGCTTGACCCAGCCCTCGCCTGCGGCTAGCCTCATGCACCCTTCGAATTCCGAAGTCTTTACGAGTACACAATGGCCGTCAAGATCAGGCTCGCCCGCGGTGGCGCCAAAAAAAGACCTTTCTACCGGATTGTTGCAGCGGACGCACGTGCGCCACGCGACGGTCGTTTCCTTGAAAAGCTCGGGACCTACGATCCCCGTCAGGAGGAGGGTGGTGTCGTGATGAAGCGAGACCGCATCGACTACTGGCTTGGCGTAGGCGCTGAACCAACGGGCACAGTGGCGCGCCTTTTGCGCCGACAGAGCAAAGCCGAGTCTTCGGACTAGCGGCGCCCCGCGGGGGCTGTTGCGGTCGTCGGTCGGACAGGCGCTTTTGGGCATACGGCATCTGGCTCGTGTGCCTAAAAATGCTGGCATTAGCACTTCGTGCTAGGAGCCGAAGACGGGTGATGTTTTCGAATATCACCACGGCGGACAGCGCCCGGCATTTGTGCAGTTGTCGTTCTCGGGCGGCCGGAGAGAAAGTGCGCGTGCGGAGTGGAGTGGCTTGGCTTTTGCTCGCCCCGCCTGCATGTGGGATGCTCTTGAGGATCTTCGCGCTTCCCCCCTCGTCTAAGACGCGACATTTACGCGATTTCCCAATCTCGGAGGCAATATCAACATGGCAGACCAAGTCTCGCTTAAAGAACTCATCGAGTTCATCGCACGCGCCCTTGTAGACGAACCCGACGAGGTCGAGGTCTCGGACATCTCAGGCGAACAGACCGTTGTTCTTGAGCTTCGAGTGGCGAAAAATGATCTCGGCAAGGTGATCGGCAAACAGGGCCGCACCGTGAAGGCCATGCGGGCCATTCTCAATGCAGCGTCCTCCAAGGTCAGAAAACGAGCTGACCTTGAGATCCTCGAGTAGCGAGTGATGGGCGGCTGCGCTGGCCGAAGGTCTATGGGTTGGCTGTGAACGGTAGCGAGAACAAAAGTGCGCTTGCGCTTGGCTACGTTATGGGAGCCCATGGCATTCAGGGGGCCTTGCGCCTACGTCTCCATGATGCGGATTCGACCAGCGTAAAGGCGGGGCTTGAGCTGAGTCTGAGGGACCCGGAAGGTCGAGAGGTACGACGTTGTCGGGTGTCGTCGGTCGCACCTAAGCCAGGTTCATCGGTACTGCGAGTTTGTGTGGCCGGAGTGCAGACGCGCGAAGATGCCGAAGCTCTGCGTGGTTTGCAGGTTTGGGTGGAGCGCGAGGCGCTTCACGACCTGGCAAACGACGAGTTCTATCTCGCGGACTTGATGGGTCGTTCTGTGGAGCGGGCATGGCCAGATGCGGTCTGTGCGGCGGCCCATAGCGAGCGCAGGCAGGTCCTCGGGACGATCGTGGGTGTGGCGAGCAATGGGGCGCAGGATCTCTTTGAGGTCCGGTATGGAGTGAGCGGAGGGGGGCGGGGCAAGACATGGCTGCTGCCGGTGCTTCCACATTTTCTGATCGATATTTCCGACGCGCGCGTGTTGGTTGACCTCCCTGAGGGTTTGCTTCCGGCCGCGCTAGAAACGTCATGAGGCCTCAACCGGGGGGGGGGCTGACCTTTGAGGTCTTTACGCTTTTCCCCGAGCTGATCGAGGGGTTTGTGGGCGCGGGGCTCATGGCCAAGGCCATCGAGCGAGGCCATCTCTCGGTGCATTGCACCAACTATCGAGACTATTCCACCGACCGTCATCGTAGTGTGGACGACACACCCTTTGGGGGGGGCGGGAGCATGCTGATCGCGGCGCCGCCGGTTGTGGCTGCGCTTGAAGATGTTCAAGCGCAGCGAGGGCCCATGCATCGAGTGCTGTTGACCCCGTCCGCTCCGCGGTTTGACCAGCGAACTGCAGAGCGGCTTGCCAGGCATGAACGCATAGGTCTGCTGTGTGCTCGCTACGAGGGCATCGACGATAGGGTTCGCGAGGACCACGTCGACGAGTGCCTCTCGCTCGGTGATTTTGTGCTCAACGGTGGAGAAGTGGCGGCCGCAGCGATCATCGAGGCTGTCGCGCGTCTGCGTGTGGGTGTGCTTGGCAATCCAGAATCGGCGCGGCACGAGAGTTTTGCCGAGGCGAACTCGGCGGGGCTGCAGGGTACTTTGCTCGAACATCCCCACTACACTCGGCCCGCTGAGTTTCGCGGCCGCACGGTCCCCGAGGTCTTGCAGAGCGGCGACCATCGCGCAATTGACGAGTGGCGCCGCCATCAAGCCTGCCTACGGACGTGGGATCTACGGCCAGACCTTCGACCTCAATGTGAGCTTTCTCAAGATCACCCGATCTACCTGGCGGTTGATGATCAATATGTTCTCGATCATCTAGGATCGGCCCTGGATGGTGTCCGCGCGCTGTGTTCTGGCCGGGACTTTCGAGATCTCTCTCAGCTGCGCAAGCGTGTTCGACGGGACCACGATAGGGCGCCATGGCTGGTGCACCTCGATGCGTCGCCGGAGCCCTCCGCGGGTCCACAAACGCGTCTTGAGGTGGCACTAGACTGTCTGAAGACGATGCATCGGGTCGACGCTATTCCACCGTTGATCCTGCTTGCACCGCACAAACAAACCCAAGAAATGCACGCGTTCTCCAAGATTGACAAAATGCGTAATATACGCATTCCTTGTGAGGGCGAAATTGGAAATAGACTTGCCAACAGCGGTCTGATCACCGATGTTTCGCACCCTCAGCGCGAACGGGTTCTCAAGATGACGCGCGCAGCACTGCTGCAACTTCGCCGGAGCCGGTCCGGCAAAGAACCCAACGATCAGGAACTCTTCAGTCATGAGCCATAGCTGCCCGACAATCGCCGCCATCGAGAAGTCCTCCATTCGCACGGACCTCCCCGATTTCCGTCCTGGAGACAAGGTCCGGGTTCACGCTCGGATTTCTGAGGGAGGGAAGGATCGTATCCAGGTCTTCGAGGGCGTCTGTATTCACCGTCGCCGCAAGGGCGTTCGAGGCTCTTTCACAATTCGCAAGGTCTCTGACGGTGTCGGTGTCGAGCGTGTCTGGCCAGATGCATCGCCCCGCGTGACAAAGATCGAGATTGTGACTCGAGGTCGTGTACGGCGCGCAAAACTCTACTACTTGCGCGATCGCTTCGGCAATGCGGCCCGTATCCGCGAGAAGATCGACTACAGCAAGAAACACGCGAAGAAGTAGCGGGGGGTCGCTCCCCGGAGCACCCACAAAGACTGCTGACGCAGGGCCACCGAGAGGTGGCTTTTTTGTGGGAAAGGCTTGGCGTATGAAGATGGCGTGGCGCCAAAATCGGAAACAGAAGGCTCATCCACACGTTCGCGGGGGCGGCGACAGGAGCAACGCGCCAGTGAGTTTCTCCAGGAGAGAGGGCTTGAACTGCTTGCTCAAAACGTCGAGGTTGCCGGGGGGGAGCTCGACCTGGTCTTTGTTGACCCACACGAGTCCAGTCGGACGATCGTCTTTGTTGAGGTCCGTTCACGAAAGGACGACCTACGTGGTCACCCGATCGAGACCATCTCCCGGGCAAAACGCCGGCATTTGATTCGCGCGGCCACGGGGTGGCTGGTTGGCCACGCCTTGTGGGAGCAGGTCGCTGTGCGTTTCGACGTGATCACGATCGTCGCGGAGCGCGTCGAGTGGTGGCGCGATGCCTTTGATGCAGGCTCGTGACTCCGACACACGGAAACGAGCTGCAATCGAACAACAGAAAACCCCGAGCTTGAGGTAGCCTGGGGTTTCAACATCTGGTTCGTCGAACACAGCCTATGTGGCCAGGCATCGCCTGACCCTGCTCGGTATTCTCTACTTGTCGTCGTATTCGCAGAACTCGGCTTCGCCTCGCTTGCAGGTTTCAGCAACCTCGTCGAGCGCCGTTGCTGGAAGATCGTCACTGCAGATGCACATCGCTCGACAGCAAAATTCTCCGAGCTCCATCAGCACCTTGCACTTGAAGCCGTCCGCGCACGAGGTGTCTTCATCGTCGACCAGCGGTTTGTGCGTGGGCCCGTCGTTCTTGCAGTCTGCGTCGGACTCACAATCGATGGAGCACATCGAGCGTTCAAGCACGTAATTCATGTTGAGCGCGCACTCGGAGTCCTTTGTATTGCAGACAAAGGTGGTCTCCCCGTTGTTGTTGCAGTCGGTGTCGGCCTTGCACGCGTTGGCAGGAATTTTCTGCTCTTCGCCGTATACACACAGGAGGTTGCTACAGCTGAGCGCTGGGAAGGTTACGAGCATACCTACGGGCGGCTGCGACGTGCCGTGGTTGCACGGCGCACCGACGTCGCCTTGTGGGCAAGCGGTGAGCAGGAGCCCTCCCACCATTACGTGGGCAGCGGCAAGAAACAGCGAATGCATGGAGGTGGCGGCCATCAGCGTTCTTCTCGACTCTCAAATCGTCTTGCGCCTGAGCCACCGAGGTGACCGAAGCACGCGCGTCCACAGGGACGTTTGCGCTCGCAATCCTACACGTCCCTGCGGCGGGGTCAAGGGCATGTTGGCCGCGAGAAAATGGCTTTGCGGCGATGCAGGACGCTGGAACAACATTTTTTGAAGTCGCCGTCTTTCCACCCTGGTCGGGGACTGGCGTTTCGACTGACCGCGTGCAAGCCGGAGGTAGACAACCGTGGCCCGGCGATCCGAGGAAGCCGGGTTCCTCGCAGGCGCTCTCTGAGCGATGCCGTGGGGCTTCTTGAAGCCCCAAAGATCTCGCGATTCGATGTTAGTAATATTACGTGCGCCAGCTATTGTAGTTTTACGATTTCGAGAGAGGCGAAATGAGAGATCTCCAAGCGAAGGACCAAAGAACTCGCGATGACTCACTAGGCGCCCAGCACGCAGCGTCCCCAGAACCGTGAGTGCTGGGGACACCGGGTGCTCCGCTGGCGGACCCAGCGGGCCCGTCTAGGGCCACCGTGTATGGATTCCAGGCAGTATCGGGGCCGACGCGATCGCGTCGGCAAGGGTGAAATGCTGGTGAGCGAGCATGGGGGAGGGAGGGCAATGATCGGTAGTCACCCCACTCATAGGCCCGCGTCAATGAATTCGAGTGGCGCTTGCGATCTCGGCGGGGGCGCTGGTAAGGTCGCGCAGCCCCGGCCTAGGGCCTCCGCATACACCACTGTAGCGTGATGAAGAAATCGAAGCTCAGCCTCCTCAAGTTCCTGCCTCTTTTTGCTGGCCTTGCGCTCGTCACCGCGAGCGCCCAGGCTGCACCGCCGCCTCCGCCCGGAGGAGGACCGCCCGCGGCCCCCAAAAGTGGCCCACCTAGCGCTCCGGATGCATCGCCTGGTGCGGCCGAAGCTGGACCTCCGATTCCCGAGGGGGATCCCAGCGCACAGCAGGACCAGGCCGAGGCCGCCTACAAAGCCAAAAGCTATGAGGCCGCGGCGCTTACCTTTCAAAAGATCTCGGACGCCTCTCAGGGAGGTGACCCGGCTCGCGCAAAATTCTGGCTTGGAAAATCGCTTTTCAATCTTGGATTTTATGCTGCGTCGTTGTCTGTGTTCGACGAGATCGTCGTCGCGGGTCCGCAGCACCCCTATCACGCGTTGACGCTCACATGGCTCGCCACGCTCTCGCGGGTGTTGCCTGAGGGCGCCGGCGTACTCGAGAAGATCGGTACCTACCGCCCAAGCGACCTCGAAAATGAGGCGTTCGACGAGGTTCGATACGAACTCTTCTATCTTCTTGGTCGATTCTACTACCAGAAAGGAGACCTTGGACAGGCGATTGCGCTGCTTTCTGAGGTCCCTCAAAATGACGATTTCTATATTCCGGCGCAGTACTTCCTCGGCGTAGCCGAGACTCGCGAGTTCCACGGACCCGAAGCCGTTGAGGCCTTCAAAAACGTGCTTCGGCAAAACATCGAGCTGCACAAGAAGACGCAAGGGGATCAGAAGGGCCGCGCAAAACAGTTTTCTAAGATGTCCGATCGCAAGAAGAAAAAACTCGGCATCTCCACCGCCGAGCTCGACTTCGAGGAACAAAACGAACGTTTTGACGAGCTGGCCAACATCGCGCTGGGCTACATCTTCTATCAGGTCGGGAAGTTCGAGGTCGGCATCAAATATTTTGACAGGGTGCCTACCGAGTCACCCTATTGGCTCGACGCAGTTTTTGCTGCCGCATGGTCAGAGTTCCGGCTGGTCGAAGTCGAAGAAGAAAAGGCAAACAGCCACTACCAGCGTACGTTGGGCTACGTTCATACGCTGAACGCCCCCTTCTTCTACGACTATCTGTACCCGGAGGCGTTGGTACTCAAAGCCGTCACCTACTACTTCAACTGCCGCTACGGTCCCGCCAAAGTGGCCATCGACGAGTTCTCCGAGCGCTACGTCCAGACCAAGAACGACCTGCAGGGCGTGTTGGATTCAGCCCCAGAAGACTTTGAGCTCTACGAACTGACCGTCAAAATTCGTGAAGGTAAGTCGGACCTCGATCCCTTTGTAGAGACCGTCGCTCGTAAGTCGCTGCAGGACAAGACGCTGGAAAAGAACTACGCCTTTGTTGAGCGTCTCGAGTTCGAAGCCGGAAAGCAATTCAAGGAGCTGAGCGGTGACGTGCAAAACTCAGGATTGGGAGACTTGATCTCAGAGAATCTCGACATCTCGATCTCCGTGGCGAAAGAGGCCACCGGGGCGATCGCACGTCAACGTCTTGCTGCACAGGTCAGCGAAATTAAGCTGCTTGAGCGCGAAGCGATCAAGGTTGAATACGAGATTCTCAACAAGCTCAAACTTCTTGGCGACGAAGCCGACACGGTCTCTAGCAAGCCAGAGGTCGATGAAGAGCACGAGATCTACAACTACAACGGCGAGTACTGGCAAGACGAACTCGGCTACTACTTCTACAAGATCACCAGCGCCTGCGTGGAGTAGTCCTCGTTCCGCGCAGCACACGGCATCCCCCCCGGTCTCGCCGATGGCGAGACGCACCGGCCAGCACGGCCTCGGACGGAGCAATCCATCATGCAGGGTAAGACATTTAAGAAACTCGGCCTCATCGGGGCCGCTGGCCTCTCAGCGTTTTTGTTCACGGGAACCGCCGCAACCGCGGCGCCCGCCTCGGGTGACTCCGGCGTAAAGTACGACCGCAAGTCAAAGAAGACCCGCAGCAACATCAAGCTGGACACCAAGTTCAAGAAACAAAAGGCTGCCGAGAAGAAGGCACGTGAGCGCAAGGTCAATATGATGGCCGGTGCTGCATTCGCAAAGAAGCGAGCCGCTGTCGCCCAGGAGATGGCCGACACCCAGATCGGGATGCTCAAGCGGTTGATCAAGACAACCGACAAGAGCGATGCCGAGTATCCGGACCTCCTGTTTCGCTTGGCCAACCACTACCTTGAGAAGAAGTCCTACTTCGACCTTCAGTCCGGCAAACTGTACGAGGATATCTACGACGCTGAGGACGCCAACAACAAGGCGAAAGTAAAACAGCTCAAGGATAAGCAGAAGCGTTTCAAGAAAGACGCCAAAGACGGAAGCCTTAAAGCCTCACGCGTCTACGCCGCTCTTGTGAACGACCCCGCATTCGCTTCGTTCAAGCGAATGGACGAGGCTCTGTACTACTACGCGTACGAGCTGGGAGAGTTGGGCAAAGAGACGGAGATGCAGGCTGCCTACCAGCAGCTGATCAACAGCTATCCCAACAGTCAGTACATCTCGCAAGCCTACCTGGCCTTTGCAGATTACTACTTCGACAAGAATAAAATCCAAAACGCGATCCGCCTTTACGAGAAGGTGACTCAGTTCAAGGACAGCCCCGTCTATGCCTATGCTCTGTACAAGCTGGCGTGGTGTCACCTGAACCCGATCGGAACCGCCGAAGCGCGTTTCGATAAGAGCCTCGACTACTTCGTCGCGACGATTCGCGCGACGATTGAAGGTCGTGCGGGCTCCGAGGCCAATGCAAAACAGCTTCGGCGCGACGCCCGGCGCGACCTCGTGCGCGCCTATGTGCACGCCTCAAGGCCATCCAAAGCTTGGGACTTTTTCGGGAAGTGGGGTGTGGGACCCCAGAAGGATGAGAACGACCAACGCCGAATGATGACCTTGTTGGCCAACCAATATTTTGGGGATGGGCAGTATGTTGAATCGACCTATATCTACAAGCAGCTACAGAACCATTTCGATGGTGATGCCGACATCTGCGAATGGCAAGGACGGATCGTCGTCAACACTCTGGCCACGGACAACAAAGAAGTTCAGTGGAAGGAGACAGACAAGCTCGGACAGATCTGGAGCGAGTACAAGGATGGCAGCCACAAGAAGGCCGTGAAGCGTAAGTGTCGAGACGATGCGCGCGACACTATTCATCAGATGGCGAGCGTGTGGCACGATGAAGCTGAAAAGACCAAGCTCCCGCGTACCTATGAACTCGCCGAGCTTGCCTACGGCGGTTATCTCTCAGTTTTTCCAGCTGAAAAAGACGCCTACAAGCTCCGCTACTACTATGGCGAGCTTCTCTGGGCGATGGCGGAGAACAACTGGAACATGAAAGATGACGCCTCTCGCGAGAAGGCGAAAAAGCAGTTCCGCAAGGCCAATGAGGTCTGGGTTTCGACGCTAGAGGCCGACCCCAAGGGGAAATTTACCACGGATTCCGCTTATGGCCAGATGTTGGCCATGAAAAATGCGCTCGACTACGACGAGACTGGCGGGAAGAAAAAATCATGCAAGACGAACTCCGAAGGTGTCTGCGTCTATCGTGAGAAGAAGAAGAAGAAGGCCAAGGCTGACAAAAACACCAAGCTAGACGCGGCAGCATTGTATCCAGAGTCGGACTACACCGACGCCGAGAACTCGATGCTCGGGGCGTACGACGTCTACGTTAAATACGTCACCAAGAAGGACGACAAGGAGCTGCCCAAGATTATGTATCACCGGGCGAAGCTCATGATGATCCATAATAAATTCGAGGAGGCCAAGCCGCTCCTCGAAGAGATCATCACGACCTTCGACGGGGTCTCGAAGGCCCAGATCTACGCCGCATGGTGTTCTGAGATGCTTCTCGATCTGCTTACCATCCGTTGGGTCGACACCAACAACTCACCCGAGCAGACCGTGACCGCTTCCGAAGAACTCGAGCTTTGGGCCAAAAAGTTCAAGAAGATGAAGGTCTGGAACAACCCGGAGGCCAGCCAGGTGAAAGAGGCTGTTCCCATCTTGCTGTCCGGGATCGGTTGGAAAAAGGGCATGGCCTACCGCGACGCAGGAGCGGCCTTTGTGAAGGGCGAGGAATACGGCGATGCCGATGGCTTTAAGAAGTGCGCCGATCAGTTCATTCAGGTCTACAATGACTACGAGGCACACGATCGTGCCGACACGTTGTTGTGGAATGCAGCGGATTGTCTCGATGCCGCCTACATGGTCGGCAAAGCCATTCAGATTCGAAAAATTCTCCTCGACCGACACAGCGACAGCAAGCATGCGAAGGATACCCTGCATTTCCTTGCGGGCTCCTATCAGGCGGTTGCCTACTACGCTGATGCTGCCCAACGTTACGAGCAGTTCGCCGAGAGCTACAAAAAGGACAAGCGAGCGTCCGACGCTCTGCAAAATGCGTATCTCTTTCGATTGGGGCTCGGCGAGCAGGAAAAAGCCGCTGAAAACCTCAAGAAATACGAGGGTGTCTACAAGCGAAAAAATGTAGCGAAAGCAGCGAAAATCTTCTGGTCGCGACACGGGCTCATCAAGGAAGACGCTGAGCGCCGTAAACACGCAGAGGAATACCTGAAGACTTACGGGTCCAAGGGGGGCAAGGATCGTAAAATAGTTGCCGAGGCGGTCGTCGCTCAGATCGATTGGCGACGTTCATGCGCCAAGGAGCTTGTCCAAGACAGCTGCATGTCGATCAAACGCAAGCGCGTGATTTCTGGCGTTGAGGAGATCGAGCGACGTAAAAAGCTTGAAGCACGCCAGGCGCGAGCCGAGAAGAAGAGAAAACGCGAGAAGTTCAAACCTCCGGCACGCTGCGGAAGCGCGACACAGGGCATCATCACGGTGCACAAGCGTGACAAAAAACAGGCCGCCGCGGCTCAAAAACGATTCTCATCGATCTTAAAGCTGGTGGGCAAGGGCGAGATGAAAATCCCCGCCGAAGATCTCCAACGCGCGGACGCATTCCGCAACGCGTGGGGAATGGCGATGGTCTATCGGGCAGACAAAGAATACGAGGAGTATATGACCCTCGAGATGCCGTCGAATTTGGATTTCAATGTCGAGGAGTGGAAAAACGATCCCGACGTGCCCAAGTGGAAAAAGGAATACGACGAGCAGGTCAAGACGGCCGCTGATTCGAAGAAACGATTCGGCGAGTTCTTCGAGAAGAAGAAGAAACTGTCGTTGTCCCTTACCGAGCAGTACGCAAAGGTAAAGGGGACCGGGAGTCCGGCATGGATTCTCGCAGCCGCAGCCCGGTCTGCGTCCGTCCAGCAGAACTTCTCCGATCAGCTGTATCGCGCAGAAGTCCCGAGTTCGTTCAAGACTCAGGAATCGGTATGGGCCTATTGCGATGCGCTGGCAGACTTTGCGCAGCCCCTGGAGAAGGAGGCACTTGACGCCTTTACCTACTGCATCGATCGGTCGACGAAGTTTCAATACTTCAATGAATTCTCTCGCCTGTGCGAGGACGAGATGCAGCAGCGCGATGCGGAACGTTACCCGGCGACAAACGAGAGTTTTGGTACGTCGACATACACCGCATCGAAGATCGAACATGTCGATGTCTTTACAGACGCCGACGGTTCCCGACGGAGCGCAGTGAAGCGCAAGACGGCCGCTGCTGGCGGTGCCAAAGACGACGAGGCGACGAACTAGGACTCACATTGAGGACCAAGGAAGCATGATCATGCCTAACACCACGAAAATCCTCGCCATCGGTGGCCTCGTCCTGGCACTTGGTGCCTGCGAGACGGACAAGGGCGGAAGCAACAACCCCGGAGCAGGCGGCGCAGGGGCGAAGAGCGAGAAAGCCAGCGCCGAAGCGCGTAAGGACTTTGATAAGGCCGTCGCGGTCTACAACAAGGCCAACGCCGACGGAACCATCAGCAGCGACGAATGCGGTCGCGTTGCGACCGCGTTCTCAAAGGTCTATCGCGAGAACAAGAAATCGATGCGTATCGCCCAGTTTAACGCAGCTGTCGTGTACGAGCGTTGCGGGAAAAATGACGAAGCGAAAAAGATCTACGAGGAGCTTGCGGGGCAAAAATATCACCTCGCGCTCAACAATCTAGGGGTCATGTATTGGCGGCAGGGCAACTCCAAAAAAGCTCTGGAGCTGTTCGATAAATCCGTGAAGGCAGATGCCGTACAAGCCTTCGCTGCACGGAATAATCTTGCCGCCGCACATCGAGATCGCTACTCAGAGAAGGCAAAGATGGAGGACTTTAAGATTGCTGAGAAGCAGATCCAAAATGTTCTCGCGGTCGATACGAGCAACCGGGCGGCCTACGAAAATTTGGCACGTCTTTACTACGACCGAGGACGCATCAAAGATAAGTCCTATCTGGTGCTTTCAAATTTGGTTGTGACCCAAGCGTTGCGCGTGCTGAAGGAGCAAGGCGACGAAAGCGCGGACATCTACAATCTTCGTGGTCTGTTGCTCATGCAAGACAACAACCAGGTCGATGCTCTTAAGGCCTTCAAGCACGCCGTAACGGTTGACAAGAAAAATGTCGACGCACATCTGAACATCGCCTTCATCTCGATTCGCTTTCGCGACTATACGACGGCCGAGACGTCTTTGAAGATCGCGCTGAAGGACAAGACGGTCAAGTCGAATATCGAGCCCGTCATAGCGATGGGTGTGACCATGCGCGGTCTAAAGAAGTTCAAAGAGGCAGAGAAGTACTACAACCAGGCCGCCAAACTGCGAGGTGGCGATCCCCGGCCTTGGTACAACCTCGGTATTCTCAATCAAGAACACCTGATCGGCCAAGACGGCGTCGATAAGGTTCAGATCGAGGGTTATTACAACACCGCAAAGAAGCATTTCGGTAAGGCTGTGTCCCTGGCCGCGACGAACAAGGACTACGAGCACGTCGTAAAGGACTCCAAAGACCGTATCATTATTATCGATGATACGATCGCTACCTTTCGTGTGATGGAGGATCTGGAGAAAAAGGCCGCCGAAATCGCAGCTGCGGAAGCTGCCGCCAACAAGAAGGAGCGCGAGCGTTTGCTCGCACTGGAGAAAAAGGCCACCGCGGCCGAAGCGGCCGCATCGGCCGCTCCCGCGCCTAAGACCGAGCCCGCGAAGACCGGCGCTCCCAAGAAAAAGGGGTAGCTAGTCGCAGCGGCCCGCATTCAGCGAGGTCAAGTCGCTAACGTCAAAGCCCGTACACCCACAGTGGGTGGCGGGCGTTGCCTCATTGTGGGGTACGGTTGGAAACGACTTCTGACTCCCGTAGCGGTTTTGGACGCGGTAGTGCACTGCTAGCGACACAAGCGCTTCCAGAAGGCACGACAGAAGCCATGTTACCGCGGGCCCCAGAAGCTCGCACCCAAAAACACCAAAACCGTTTACACGCACAACTCTACCGCGGTAGGGTGTCTTGCGTTTCGTTACGCAAATAGAGATCTGAGAGACAAGACCATGCGCAATACGCTTATTCGACTGACCGCCACTGCTACCCTGGCCATCTCATTCGCGTCCGGCAATGTGCTGGCAGCACCATCCTCGGACGCGGATTCCTCGGCACGTGTCGGTGGCAATCCAGGCGGCGGCGGATCGACCGTCTATGACTTCGAGGACGACGACGTCGACGGTGAGATTTTGTCACCCGATGGCGCAAATCTCTCTGCACGCGCCAACTCAAAATTTGCAAGTATGATCACGATTCGACCGCACTTCATCCCCGAGTTGATCAAGCTGTCGAACGACATCTGATCCGATTTAGCGCCCTGTGACGCCGTCAAGTCGCCAGCGCTCCGACGGCACAACGAATCCACAAATAGTTTGTTCCCGACGGAACCTTTGTTGAAAGGGGCTGTCTGACCCCTTTGTAACCAACCTGCCGTTCGGCAATCCGGACCGCCCCACCGACCCGCAACGCCGTAACGAACCTCGGAACCCAACATGTCCACCAAGAGCCTGACGCTACAGATTTTCCGCGGCGACCAACTGGTCGAATCCAAGAGCCTAAACCAAGAAGTCATTAAGATCGGCAAGCTTAAAAGCAGCCACATCTGTCTTGATGACGAGGCGGTCGCACGTATGCACGCCGTGATCGAGGTGTCCGGCGGTGACGTGCGTGTAATCGATCTCGGAAGTACGGGGGGCACGATCCTCAACGGACAGAGCATCGACAAGAACGCCAGCCTTAAGACTGGTGACTTTTTGACGTTTGGGCCTTATCGGATCGAGATCGCTATTTCTGAGGCCGGAGCCGTTGCTCAGGTGCCAACCGCATCTGCCGCGGCACCGATGGCCGCGGCACCGATGGCCGCGGCACCGATGGCCACGGCACCAATGGCCGCGGCACCAATGGCAGGCGCAGCATCGACCCAGATTGATTTGAGCGGCGTCGAAGACCAAAGCGGACGTCAGGTCGCAGAGGTCGTCGCCATGTATGAGCGAACGGTGCTGGATGTGACCCACGTCGGTCAGGTGACAGTAAATAAGACCATTGGGCCTGTGTTGGCCGCGATCGGAGGACTGCTTGTGGTCTCCGGAATCGGTCTCTTCACCGCCGAGGTGAATAAGGACTGGCAGGGCTATGACAAGCAGATGCGGGCGTACAACGATGGGACAACCACGGTGCGGCCAGCATCGCCCGCCAAATTTGGTGGAATCGGCGTCGCTCTTGCGCTGCTTGGCCTCATTCCACTAGTCAGCGGCGGAATGAGAATTGGCGATCGGGTGGTGACGAACTACACCATCGGGGAGGGCCACTCGGCCGTGTTTCACGTTCCCGTGGGCGGGCTTCCTGATGCTGCCGAGTTTCCTCTGGTACGGACAACCGCCGGCGAATTCACGCTCAATTTTTCACAGGAAATGACCGGCGACGTGACCATGAACGGTCAGCGCATCGATCTTAAGGAGCTTGTGAACTCTGGTCGTGCGGGCGCCGGCGGATCTTCCTACAGCTTTCCGCTCCCTCCTGGGGCAAGTGCACGGGTCAAATACCGCGATATTACATTTCATGTGAATTCGGTGAATCCCGGCGCGATCATTGCTGGGCGCGGGGAGACCGATTGGCCCTTTTTTGCCTATGTCGGCGGAACTGCCTTCGTTGCGATCAGCCTCTGGCAGCTGGCCCGCAGTATCCCTGACGGTATCCTCGCCTTCGATCTTGAGGATGACAACGGCGAAAATCGTTTTGCCCGTTACATGTACCAGCCCGATCAGGCTCCAGAAGAAGAGCCGCCGCCCGAGGATCAGGATGACTCCGATGACGAGGCCGGTGGTACCGGTCAGCGCCATAAGGGCGAAGAGGGTAAGATGGGTAAGCCCACCAGCAAGAGCAAGTCCGGGCTCTATGCCATGAAGGGGCCGAAGGACGCGATTCCACAGATGGCACGTAACTTCGATCCCGACATGGCTGCGCGCCAAGCGGGTATTCTCGGCGTTATGCAAATGCAAGGCGGCCACTTTTTGGCATCTCCATACGGGGGGGCCTTCGCGGTCGGCAACGATGACGAAGATGTTTGGGGCGGATTGACGGGTACCGAGATCGGTGAAGCCTACGGCGTTGGCGGACTCGGTCTTGTGGGTACGGGTCGCGGTGGTGGTGGTACGGGTGAGGGGACCATCGGACTTGGAAATACCGGGTTGATCGGCAAAGGCGGCGGCGGTGGGACCGGATCTGGTTATGGGCGCGGCTCAGGTGCTGGATTCGGTGGTCGCGGCAAACGAGTGCCTCGCGTTCGTCAGGCGAAGGCAAAGGTCCAAGGAGCGTTGGACAAGGACATTATCCGCCGTATCGTTCGAGCGCACATCAATGAGGTTCGGTCTTGTTACAACCAAGGCTTGAATAAGAACCCCAATCTTCAGGGTCGAGTCGCGGTTAACTTCGTGATTATGGGGACCGGCAAGGTCGGAAGCGCAACGGTTCAGGAGAGCTCGTTGAAGGACAAAAATGTCGGAAATTGCATCGCAAAGTCGGTGAAACGTTGGAAGTTTCCGAAACCTCGTGGCGGTGGCAACGTCATCGTGACCTATCCGTTCAACCTCTCGCCAGGTTGACCGACGAAAATGGAGAAAGGGCCCGGGATCATTTTCGGGCCTTTTTTATTGGTTGGCATGGCGTTACACACGCGGATAAGACGCGTGAAGCGATCTGTCCCAATGGACAAATTTTGTGATTTGTGCGGCCCATGGTTCCGCGGTGCACGCCGAGCGTCACCGCCACCCAGGGCATGATCTCGCAATCTCCTAGGCGCGTCGAGTTGGAGTGGGGCGTCGAACGGCCCTTGTGTGTCCGGGGTCGGCCGGATGTGGGTCGAGGGACAGGGGTTCTCAGCGGTTTGGGAGAATTCGATACAACCTCAGTAACTCGGCGGCTGGGCTTGTATCCGGGAACACGGATCGCTATCATCGCGCACCTCTGAAAGGTGCTGCACATGCGTAAATTTCTCGCGATCGGACTTCTGAACGTCACACTCCTTCTTGCCGGCTGCGAATCGCACGATCGTGTCGATTCTATCAATCGCATGAATACTGGCATTCAGCAGCTTCGAAAGGGCAATCTATCAGGTGCCGAAAAGGCGCTTCAAGAGGCGATCAAGACAGATCCTTCCCACGCCCAAGCGCATCTGAATCTTGGCAAGCTCTATCGTAAACAGGAGCGTTGGGTCGATGCGGAGAACGCCTACAAGGCGGCAATCACCAACAGCGCAGAAGCGCCCGTTGGCGACTATTCGTATGAACTCGCCATTGTCCAGATCGCCCAAGGCGAAGGCAAAGACGTTTCGGCGGCGGAGCGGGACTCAAAGTATCGCAACGCGATCGGCTCTCTGCAGCAGGCGACCAAGCACAATCCGACTCTCTATAAAGCCCAGTACCAGCTTGGCGTTCTGCACGAACGGCTTGACGAACCGGTACAATCCGATGCTGCGTATCGCGCATGCATCAAGTTGAACGGCAATTATGCCGACGCCTTTGTGTCATTGGGCAACATGTACATCGACTACGGTTTCTCCAATGTGGCGATGACGGTGCTCGACGTGGGAACTCAAATCAATGAGACCGACGCGGGCATGTGGAATGGCCTCGGGCGTGCGAAGCTCAACCTCAATAAGCCTAAAGAGGCCGTTGATGCCCTGAGCAAGGCGAAGGCGATCGATCCCGACCGGCCCGATGTGCTCTTTAGCCTCGGCATGGCCTACGCTGAGATGCGAGACAAGAAGAACGCCGCCGAAAACCTTGAGCTCTTTCTTCAAAAGGCCGGCGCCACCACGCCGGAGCACACTCAAAAAGCGGCGCGAGACACCCTCGCCCGCATGCAGGACGTGATCTAGCCGAGCTGCACTCGGGAACTGTGGGCCTGCATCGATTGGCGAGGCGCGGACCTCAGTGTCCAGCCTCCCCAATCAGGGCACTTTTGCGCGTGTGTCCCAGCGCGTGCGAGACACACGGGACCCACTAAAGCTAGAGAGACGTTCGCTTCAAGGCGGGCGTTTTTTGTATCACCCGCTGACGGGGGGGCCGCAAGCGCGAGTTTGTTGCAGACGAGCACCTGCTGCTGAAGATCTTGTATCAAGCGCAACCGAGGGGCCCTTGGCGTGGAGTCGCCCGGAGCCACTAGGACCGTTCTCGCTCGATGCTGAATCGAGAAGTTCGGTGATGTTCGTACCTACGTGGCCGAAATTCGACGTTCCGTTTCGGACTTTCACGCCCGCTGGCATCGAACGCGGAACCAACGTGCTCGGAGCTGCAGCATTACCGAGCGCAGGCGGCCGACCGCGATCGCGGTGAATCCTCGGTCGAGACCCCTCCACTTCGTAACCATCTGGAAAGGCCGCAGGCCACGTCGGTTCGCCCGTTCCTCGGGCCGCGCCGATCGCCGTGGTCCCGGGGCTTCGAGATGGGCTTCGTCACGAGGCCGGAGTTGGGCCGGGGTCCCCAATTCCAGCCGCGCGTTCTTGGTGGTCGCTCGCTTCAGCCCCGTCTTCCTCGCGATTTCTCCCGCTTGACGATCGTGAGAAATCGCCGTCTAGCCAGTGAATTCCACGAATAATGCTGGCAGGATAGAGCCCAGATGGAAGTCACGCAGCGGATCAAGGCACGTCTCAAAGAAGTCCAAGACTGGAACGCCATCGTCGACGAGGTGGAAACCGACGCCGGCCAACTCGAGGCAGTCGAGCAGTCGAGCGCACTGTTTGATCTTGCTCGCACTTGCGAAAGGATTCTGCTCGACAAGGCGCGAGCCATGCAGTGCTACCAAAAGGCCTTCAAGCTCGACCAGAGCAACTTGCTCGCGCTGCAGCACGCCCGAGAAATTTATCAAGAGATGGCTCACCTCGAAATGGTGACGCGCTTGATGGGATTGGAGCTTAAGAACAATCAAGACCCGACTCGCGCAGCCGGGCTTAATTATGCCTACGGGACCGCGATGCTGAATCTTCGCAAGGTTGATACGGCGAAGAGTTTTCTTCAGGCCGCAGCCGAAGCTGAACCGAGCAACGCAATGTATCAGGCGCGGTCTCAAGAGACCGCCTACGACCGCTCCGATTGGCAATCGGCCTTCGATCTATTGGTGAGCGAGATCAATACCGCCACAGGCGGTGATGACCCCGCGACCGCCGAGGTCTCCCATCTAGGCGCCGCGCTCTCGGGTCTCTACTTGAAGGCTGCCCGTATTCTACATCAGGAGGCACCCGAGGACTCGCGGCTGCTTCCGATGTTGTTCAAGGCGCTGGATGCAGATCCGTCCAATGGCGAGGCCGGATTCGTGGCGGAGACGCTACTCGCGGCAGGAGAGAACTTCGACCATATCCAAGCGCTGCATGAGCGGCGAGTCGCTCTCACGGAGGAGCCATCCGAAACGCTGACTTTGCTGATTGGTTTTGCCAACACGTGGCAAGTTCGTTGGCAGAAGTCACAGATCGCGGCGCTGTTCTTTCGTGGCGCGTTGGATATTGCCTATGCGGGCGAGGTCGCTGGACCTTTTCCGTGGCATCTCGCAGCCTACAAGGCGGTCAAGGAGAACGCCGAGGAAAACAAGCAGACCGAGGGCCTTGTCGACCTCGCACGCACTGGGATCGCGGCGATGGATGGCGTAGACGAAGTTGGAGCGCTCGCGCTTCAAGCCGCCGAATTGGCCTGGCGGACCGAAAATGACATCGTCGTCGCACGGGAATTATTTGTGTTGACGGAGAAATGGGCCCCAGCCCATCCACTGGTGACCGAGTTTGTGGAGGCTCATGGACCTCTTGATCAGGCTCGAGAACCAAGCGCTGAAGACGTCGCAAAACTTCGTGCCAAGGAAGAGGCCGCCGTAGAAAAGGCAGCCGCCGAAAAGGCGGAAGCTGCACGGGAGGCCGCACGCAAGTCTGAGGCCGAGGCACAGGCAGCGAAGGAAGCCGCGGCTGAGCAGGCCGAGGCCGAAGCCGCGGCGAAGCAAGCTGCCGATGCGGCTCGCGTGGCGCTCGCGGAGCAACTTGCCGACGAGAGTTTTTCCGACGACGAGATGGCGCTGATTCAAAAGGCGCAGAGTCTCGAATCGAAGGGCGGAAAACGTCAGCTCGATGCCTGGCGCGATGCCGTGAGCAAGATGCCGTCAAAGATCTTCCCGCGCCGACGGCTAAAAGAGCTCTATGTTGCCAACAACAAGTGGAGCAATGTCGCAGACCTCTACAAGGAAGAGATCAAGTATGCCGAGGACGGTCCGGCAAAGATCGCCCTTTATTGGGAAGTCCTGGATCTCTACAAGCAACGTCTGAAACAGCCAGGATTGGTGGTTACCACCTTGGCCAATCTCGAGAAGCTTGTCGAAGCCACTGGCGATAATTCTGCGTTGCTCACCGTCGTAGAGGCTCAACAGCAACAATTTGAGACGATGAAGCGATGGCCCGACCTCATCGGCAGGATTCGGCGTCGAGCTGAACTGCAAGAGGACTCATCAGCCAAGACCGAATTGTATCTCGAGGCCGGAAATCTCTTTCTTGAGAAGTTCAACAATCAGGCCGAGGCGATCAAGAGTTTCGAGGCGGTGCTCGAGCACGAAGAGCTCAATCTCGAAGCCATCGGAAAATTGAAGGAACTCTACCAACGGCGTCGCTACTGGGAGAAAATGGTCGCGGTTCAGCGCAAGGAGTTGTCGTTGATCGATGACCCCGAAGAGAAGCAGCGTCAGTTGCTCGAAGTGGCACGCACGGCTGCCAAGAAGATCAAGAAGACCGCGGTGGTGATTGAGTTGTGGCTCGCGGTGCTCGAGGATGACCCCACCAATCTTGAGGCCCTTGAACATCTTGAGCATGTCCAGGAACGTGAAAAAGACTGGGCAGCGCTCGCCGAGACTTTACAGACATTGACTTCGGTGCTCGACGACGACACCAAAAAGAGTCAGTACCTCGTTAAACTTGGACTGCTCTTCTCCGACAAAGTCCACGACAATGCCGCGGCAATTCGTACGTGGGAAGAACTGCACAGCATCGATGCCAACAACCGACGGGCGCAGGATGCCCTGAAGAAGCTCTATCTGGCAGAGGGCGACATGGATTCTTTGCAGGATTTTTATGCGAAGCAGGACAAATGGGCCGAGTTGATTCGCGTACTTGAACGGGAATCCGATGGTGCACAGGGCGAGACTTGGACCCCGCTGATGCTGAAGATTTCCGAGCTCTACAAGACTCGGCTCGACAACTCCGCACGGGCCATTCGTGCCCTTGAGAAGGCGCTGATCAAGGATGACAACAACCTTCCGTTGGCCGAGGCGCTGATCGAACTTTACCAGGCGGCAAACGACGAGCGACAGATAGCGGGGCCTTTGGGCATCAAGCTTGCGCATACGGAAGACGCCGGTGAGCAACAGGCATTGCTGGTGCGCCTTGCTGATTTGGCCGAGCGGATCGCCAATGACATGAAGCTCGCGTTTGACTATTTCGAACGCGCATTTGCAGTGGACCATACCGATACCGATGTCGCGGATCAGCTTCGTCGACTCGCCCAGGCGACGGGTTTGTGGGCGGAGCTCGTCACCAGTTTCGAGGCGGCGATCGCCAAGTATGAGCAGGATTCCGCCGGGCTGGCGATCCGGGCGACACTCGCTGATGTCTACGAAACCCACCTCAATGACCTAGAGAAGGCGCTGGCGAGCAACCAGGCGATCATCGACATCGACCCTGAAGAGGCGACCGCATTGGCATCGCTTGAGCGTCTGTATCTGGCCCTTGGACGTGAAGAAGATCTTCTTCGTGTGCTTGATACCAACTTGTCATTGACCAAGACTGACGATGACCGACGCCGGATTCAGACACGGATCGGTAGTATTCACGAGCAACTCGGACACCATGAGGAAGCTGTGTCCGCCTACAAGAGCGTACTCGACATGGGCGTCGAGCCCGCCGTGGTGCTGGTGGCTCTAGACAGAATGTATTTGGGCCTGGAGCAATGGCCCGAACTTGCCGACGTGATCCGTCGTCAGCTGGAACTCGGCAGCGAGGATGAGGCCACGACCGTCGACGAGTCGGCGAGACTCGTCCTCACTCATCGGCTGGGCGTGCTTCAGCACGACAAACTGAATGAACCGAGCGATGCTGTCGAGTTGTTCGCCCAGGTTCTTGAGTCGGATCCGGACCACGAAGATGCGACGGCACGGCTTCAAAGCTGGCTCGAGGATGATCAGTTGAGGCTAAGGGCCGCAACGATCTTGGTGCCGGTGCTCGAACGTCGTGAAAACTGGGAGCAGCTGGTGGTTTGCTTAGAGATTCAAGCCGCCGCAGGGGACGAGGGCCCCGCACGTCTGCAGACCTTGTTGCGTGTGGGGACGATTTTTGGCGGCGCGATCGGTGACGCGAGTCGAGCTTTTGACGTCTACAGCCGCGCGTTTCGCGAAGACCCTGAGGACCGGACTGCTGCGGGGGCGCTGGAAAATATCGCTACCATTGAACAGCGCTGGGGCGACTTTGCCGGTCTTTACGAGGAAGCCGTAGCCAAGGACCTGCCGAGCGAGTTGATGCTTCCGCTGCTTGGAAAGCTCGCGGAGGTCTACGACACTCAGCTAGGCGATACATCGAAGGCTGTGGGGAGCTACCGCCGGGCCCTCGACCTTGACCCGATGAACGCCCGTGCGTTGGACGCTCTCCAGGCGCTCTATCAGCGCAACGAAGCATGGAGCGATCTGCTCGATATTTTTCGTCGTAAGGTGAACCTGGAAGAAGACGAGAGTGAGCGTCAGAGTCTTCGTCTTCAGATCGCCCATCTTCAGGTCGAGATGCTTGCACAGCACGACGAGGCCGTCGTGACCTACAACGAGATTCTCGCGGACGACGAGACGAATATGCCGGCGATTGTCGCTCTGGATCGTCTCTATCAGGCACACGAAAACTGGAGCGAGCTGGCCGAGGTACTCGATCGCCAGTTGGCGTTGTCGACCGACGAGGCAGACCAGGTTCCATTGAGTCTACGGCTCGGCGAAGTCCGTCTGAACCGGCTGAATCAGACCGAGAACGCGGTGAATATCTATCGCCGGGTGCTTGAGCTTGATGCGCACAATTCGAAGGCGATGGACGCGCTCGAAGGCCTGCTCGACAATGAGGACCATCAGCTGTCCGTAGCGAAGATCGTCGAGCCTATCTATCGCCAGACAAACGCGTGGACCAAGTTGATTCGGTCCTACGAGATCATGGTTGCTCGCTCACTCGATCCAAACGAGCGAATTAGGCTCCTGCAGGAGATCGGTCAGCTGTATGAGATTGCCGGCGAAAAGCCCGAGCAGGCCTTTGCGGCCATGGGACGAGCGCTGAAAGAAGATCCCGCCAACGAAGACACTCAGCGGCGTCTCGATACTTTGGCCACCCAGATGGGTTCGCTCCCTGAATTGGTCGTGCTCTATGAAGATGCGATCAAAGACGTCGTTGATGATCAGCTCAGCATTCGTGTGCTCGACAAGATTGCCAAAATTTACGCAACGACCTTGACTGAGCCCGACAAGGCTGCCGCGAGTTACGAGCGTATCTTGGAGCTTGACCCCGCGAATTTTTCAGCGATCGACTCTTTGATCGAGGTTCACCGCACAACCAACAGCTTCGACGCGCTGGTACAGGCTGTGGCGCGCAAGGCCGACATGGTCGATGAGCCTGCTGACCGCAAGCAGCTTCTGCTCTACGCGGCCAACGTCCGCGAGACCGTGATGGAGAGTCCCGAGGGGGCTATTGAACTCTACCAACAGGTCTTGGCTCTTGACGATGCAGACGCGCAGGCACTCAATGCACTTGAGAAGCTCTATTTGGGCCTCGAAAACTGGGAGTCCTTGAAAGATGTTTACTCGCGCAAGACCGAACTGGCCGAGGGTGATGAGGAGCGTTGCGCCGCTTTACGAGTACTCGGTCAAGTCTACGATCGAGAGCTGTCGGACGTCGACCGGGCGATCGACACCTATCAGGGGATTCTCGATATTCAACCTGGTGACTATGAGGCGATTCAGGCCCTTGACCGTTTGTTCGGTCAGGCCCAGCGTTGGTTAGATCAGCTGCAGGTTCTGGAGGGCGCAATTGAGGTTGTCTCCGAAATCGAAGCGAAGACGGAGCTGCGTTTTCGTATCGGCGTGTTGTGGGAGACGGAGCTCGGTGATGTGGTGCGATCCGTCGAGGCCTACCGGGAGGTACTCAATCATGATCCTTCCCACGCCGCGACGATGGCGGCGCTTAATCGAATTGTTCACGGTGACAGCGAGCCGATGACGGCCGCACTGGTCTTGGAGCCATTCTACCTTCAACTTGCCGAGTGGGATCCTCTTGTAGACCTCTACGAGGTCATGGCTCGGCATACCGAGGACCCGATCGCGCGTATCGAACGACTCCATCAGATCGCCGGAATCCACGAACAACATCGGCAGTCCTTCAACATGGCCTTCGATGCCTATGCCCGCGCGCTCGAGATCGACGCCCATGACGAGACTACCGTCGAGCAAATGCAGCGCCTCGCTGAGGTCACTGGCGATTGGGAGAAATTCTCGGGGCTTCTGGCCAAACAAGCGGATGATATGCTGGACCAGGTCGCCAAGGTGTCGATGCTAAAGCGGATCGCTCGTATTCAGCTTGAGAAGCTCAACGATGTTGACAAGGCGATCACGCGATTTAGCGAAGTCCTTGAGTCAGAGCCCGAAGACCTTGAGGCGATACAGTCTCTTGACCACATCTTTACTCACCTTGAGCGATGGACCGATCTCGTCGAGAATCTAGCGCGTCAGATACGTGTCACCGACGAGGAAGCAGCGAGCGTCGCGCTTCAATTCCGTATGGGGCAGATCTATCACGTCAATATTGGCGATCTTGCCCATGCGATTGAGGCCTACAAGGAGATTCTCAATATCGATCCGGGCCATGAGAAGAGCCTCACCGCGCTGGAGCTGATCTTCGCCGAGGGGGATCATCAGAATGAGATCGCCGAGATCCTTGAGCCGATTTACTATTCGGCCGAGCGCTGGGAGGCCTTGGTCAAACTAGGAGATGCTCGTCTCGCGGCGCTCGATGATCAAGGCGCTCGATTCACGGTGATCCAAAATGTCGCCGAAATCTGCGAGCATAAACTCAACGATATTGGCGATGCCTATATTTGGTGGCTGCGCGCATATATGGATGACCCCACCAGCGAGCAGATTCACGATGAAGTGGATCGCCTGGCGGAAGCCACACAGGAGTTCGAATACATCGTCGATGTTGCCGAACAAATCTTAGAAGAAGAAGACGGCGTATCGCCTGAGATCAAGCTCGCAGTTCTCAACCGTTCTGCCCAGGTTCTCGACACCAAGCTCTGTGACACTGAGCGAGCGCTCGTCGCCTATCGCCAGGTATTGGAGCTTGATGGCGAACATGCAGGGGCCTTGGCTGCGCTTGACCGCATTTATAGCCAGGCGGGACTCAACGATGATCTTGCAGAGGTGCTTCGTCGGCGTATTCGAATTGAGATGTCCACCGACCTGTTGGTCGAGCTTGAGCTGCGTTTGGCCGAGGTCTTCGAGTCGTCTCTGGCCAATGTCGACCAAGCGATCGCTGCCCACAACCGGGTCCTTGAGAATGATCCTCGTAACGTTCGAGCGCTCGAGAGCCTGGAGTCGCTCTATCTGAGCCAACATCGGTGGGACGAGCTGTTCTCGATTTACGAGAAGAGGGTCGATGTCGCCAACACCGATGAGGGCATGGCCGCGTGTTACCAGCACATGGCGAAGATTGCGGCTGATTGTCTGGATCGCTCCGATGATGCTGTTGACCTGTGGAACCGCGTACTGGACCTTCGTGGAGAAGATTCGGTGGCTCTCAACGCATTGATCGAACTTCACGAACGGGCCGAGCGCTGGGACGAGCTTGTCGATGTGCTTGAACGGCAGGTCTATGTGGTCGAAGGGGCAGAGCGCGTCACCGCCTATCAACAACTTGGTCGTACCTACGGTGAGCGGTTGGGTAAAGATCGAGCCGCTCTTGATGCATGGATGAACGCGCTGGAGATCGACCCGCACAATGTGCCGACTCTGCAGACCCTCAAAGGCATCTACGAGCAAAGCCAGGCGTGGATGGAGCTGATCGATGTGCTCGATCGCCTCACAGAGGTAGGCATAGAGGTTCTTGGTGAGGCCCAGATGCGTGATATCTACGCTCAGAGCGGACGTATTCAGGGTGAATACCTGATGCAAACCGACGAGGCGATTGGCGCCTGGCGCAAATTGCTCGAAATTCAAGAAGGCGACATGGAGGCGCTTGCCGCTCTGGAGCATCTCTTCACGACCGAGGCGCGGTGGAGCGAGGCCATCACGGTGTTGGAGCGTAAGAGTGGGCACCTGCAGGACGAAGACTCCCGTGTCGACGTACTTATGCAGGTGGCATCGATGTGGGAGGAGAAGCTTGAAGATAAAAATCAGGCGATCGGCGCCTACATGGAAATCCTCGAGATCAACGCTTCCCATGCACCGGCGGCGGATGCCCTCGAGAGTATTTACCGTGGCCAGGAGATGTGGGGAGAGTTGACTGAGCATCTGCTCGCTTGTTCCGATAATTTCGACGGTCCAGGTCAGGAGGTCCTCTACCTCCAGCAGGCGGCGCGGGTCTTCGAAGAAAACCTTGAAGACCCCGGAAGCGCCTTCGAGGTGCTGCAGGCGGCGTTCAATATCGATTACGCGAACGAAGAGACCTCGCGGGAGCTTGAGCGAATTGCCACGGAGACGGATAAATGGACCGAGCTTCTTAATGAATATAATGGGGTCGTCACGCAGATTGAGAATCCACGTGAGCGTTGTGAGTTGTGGGTAAAAATCGGTCGCTGGTACGGAGAGCACCTCGACCGCCCTGACTACGGAATTCAGTCCCTGCATGAGGCCCTCGAACTCAACCCAGAGAGCGTCAATGCCCTCCGGGAGCTGGCAAATTTTCATCGTCGAGATTCCAACGCCAGTGAACTCGCGGCGACCTTGGTTCGGATCGTTCCTCTCGAAACAGAGCCAGAGGCCCAGGCATCGATATTGCTAGATCTCGCCCAGGTTCAAGAAACCAGCCTCGACCTGGCGGATGCGGCGATCGAGTCGTATCGGCGAGTGCTTGAGATCAATTCTGAGAGCATGGATGCACTCGATGCGCTCGCGCGCCTTCATGAACAGAAGGAACAGTGGAGCGAATTGGTCACGGTCTTGATTAGCCGGCAGGCCGTGATGAGTGATCTTGACCTGATCTTGGCGGTGAAAAAACGTATCGGTGCCGTGCAAGAGGGAAATCTTGGCGACAGCGCCGCGGCGATCGAGACCTACAAGGATATTGTAGCGACCGAGCCGACGGACCGTGACGCACTACAGGCTTTGGAACGTCTGTATATGTCCGGGGGTAACGTCGATGACTACCTGGAGACGCTCGAGGTCGAGCTTGATGCGACCGCCGACGTGGATGAGCAGGTCGCTATCTACGACAAGATGGCCGCGGCGCTGATCGAACATGCTGAAGACCGAGAGCGAGCGGCCGAGGTGCTCGAAAAAATCGTCATGCTGGATCCGCAGCGGGACGCGACCTACCGGCAGCTTGAAGAGCTCTATTCTTCGCTCGAACGTTGGACTGAATTGGTCGAGACCTATCGCAGTCACGTCGAGGCCAACGAGGATCCGAAACTTAAGATCGATCTCTTGTCGGCACTAGGGGAGACCCTGGAGAAACAGATCGAAGATGTCGATCGCGCGATTGAGTGTTATAGCGAGATTCTCGGCCTGGATCCCGACCATTTCGCAGCGGCCAACACCCTAAGCCGTTTGCAGGAGACCATCGAGGACTGGCCTTCAGCGGTCGAGACGATGGGTCGGCTCGTGGTCCTCAATACCGACCCGGAGGCGCGCCTGAACCTGCTCACCCGCATGGGCCGGGTGTATTTCGAGAAACTGGAAGATCAGGAAACCGCGGAGATGCGTCTCAACGAGGCCTTGACCATGGAGCCCGGTCATGTGCCCGCCATGGCGATTCTTGCGGAGTTGTACAAGGCTCGTTTCGACTGGCTGAAAGCCGCGCGAATTCTTCGACAGGCGTCGGAGTGTTCAAACAACAACTTCGAGAAGACAAATTTTGCCTCCGAAGCTGGGTTTATCTTTCTTCAGGAGCTTGAGGATATCGAAGGTGCGCGCGAGCAGTTCGCCCAGGCCATCGCCATCGATCCAGAGCATATCAAGGTCGGTACGGTGCTCTCGGGTATGTATTTCGAGGCCAATCAGTTTGCCGAGGCTGATCCTATTTTCGACATGCTGAGCCGAAAGTCGGAGCAGCTGGAGCTGGATGACGAAGAATTGCGGGATCTCTACTCGCGGGCGGCACGTACCGCTCGGTCTCTCGATGACGGTGATAAGGCGCTCCGGCAGTATCAGCGTGCTTACGAGATTGATTCCACCGACCACGAGGTGTTGGTGGGGATGGCAGACCTTCTGTACACAAAGCAGGACTGGGAGAAGGCTTTCAAGTTCTACCAGACGATTCTTGTCCAGCATCGAGACAGCCAGAGCGACGACGACACCGTCCTCGTCTACTATCGTCTCGGTTCGATCAAACGTCAGCAGGGAGAGGTCCGAAAGGCCTTGAACTACCTTGAGAAGGCCCTTGAGGTTCAACCTTTCAATCGGCCGACCATTGAGGCGGTGATCGACCTTCAGCGCGAGGCGAGCGACTGGGAAGGAGTGATCCAGGCGAAACGGGCCCTGTGCGATACCGCCGACATGGATGAGCAGTTTGAGTTGCTTGTTGAGATCGGCACGATGTACCGAGAAAGACTCAACAACGCCCGTAAGTCCGCGGATGCCTACATGAGCGCCTTGGATCTGCGGGACGGCGACTTCTCCTTACTACATACACTCTTGGACCTCCATACGAGCAACAAGCAGTGGGATGATGCGATCGCTATCATCGATCGTATCTTGGAGATCGAGAAAGAGCCCCTGCGAAGGAGCCGTTATCACTACACCGCAGCAGTTCTGTTGCGCGACGAGTTGAAGGCGCACGACGAGGCCATCGACCGCTTCAACAGGGTGTTGGATGAGGATCCAACCTACTTGAAGGCATTTCAGGCGGTTGACACCATGGTGACGGAGTCAAAGGACTGGAAAACGCTTGAGCGTGCCTATCGCAAGATGCTCAAGCGCCTGCCCAAGACCGGGCAAGAGGGGCTGGTTCTGACATTGTGGGCCAACCTTGGTGAGATTTATCGAACACGACTTGGAAACTTCAAGTCTGCTGCCGCCGCCTTCGAGATCGCCGCAAAGCTCGATCCTGGAAATTCCAGCCGCCATGTCGTGCTTGCCGAACTGTATGAGAAGCTGCTCGATGAGAACCCGAAAGAGTTCGTGACCCAAGCGGTGCGCGAGCATCAAATTCTCATCGCGGTCGAACCATTCCGCACCGAGAGTTATCATGCGCTCTACAAGATCTATTCAAAGTCAGGGCAGACGGACAAGGCGTTCTGTGTAGCCTCGGTCTTGGCGTTCTTGAAGAAAGCCAACGCGGAACAGATCGCGCTTCATCAAAAGTATCGGCCCGAAGGCTTCGTGCAGGCCCGTCAGCGTTTGAGTGAGAGTGTCATGCGTGCGCATGTGTTCCACCCGGATCAGGATCGCCTGCTTACGGCGATGCTCGGAATGATTGCTCCCGCCCTCGCTGCGTGGCGCGGACGGGAGTTGCCATCGACCATCAAGCCCGATGAGCGGGTGGATATCTCCATCGATCCCTCGTTGTTCTCCCAGATGGCGAAGTACACCAAGGATGTTCTCAATGTGCAGCAGCCGGATGTGTACCAGCGGCCGAACGATCCGGGTGATATGGAGATCATGAACATTAAGCGCGACGGCCAGGTCCATCCGACGGTCGTTGTGTTTAAGAATCTTCTTCGGGGACTGAAGGAGCAGCATTTGGCCTTCGCGCTCGGTCGAAAGATGATGGACCTTTATCCGCCGCACTACGCCTACGTCGCGCTTGAGCGCTCGCCGCAGAACCTCAAGCAGGCGTTCATGGCTTGTATGCGAATTTGTGGAATGAGCGTTAAGGACGACACCGCCGCCTTGGACGAGATCGCTCGTCAGATCACGGGGCGAATGAGCCAGGGGTCCATCGATCAGCTACGGAGCCTGATGAATAAGTTTATTGAGGCCGGTGGCTCCACCGACGTCAAGCGTTGGGCCGCGGCGGTTGAACTTACCGGGTATCGCGTGGGCCTTCTGCTGAGTGGTGACTTGGCGACCGCAGCATTGATGGTGTCGCAGGAGCAGACTCAGCTTGGCAGCGCGATGTCTCCGAAGGACAAAATCAAGGAGCTCGTGCTCTACAGCATCTCGGAGGATTATTTCGAGGCGCGCCGGCACATTGGGCTTCGTATCGGAAGCTAAGGTCTCTCCTCGACGGTCTTGAGGCCGGGAGTCTACGCAATAGCGCAGGCTTCCGGCCTCGCTGTATCGTAACACCTCGCTGCTCCCCATCCGTAACACCTCGTTGCTCCCCGTCGTGATTCCGATGCGGCAAGCTGCAACGCTTCAGGGTTGACCACCGACCCCGAAGAGCTACGCCGCCGAATCGAACACCTGCCCAAGAACGCCAGGGGCAATCACGTCTACATCGCTCGAATACGGTAGCACCTCGCTGCTCCCCGTCGTGACCCCGAGACGACGAACTGCAACGCTCGTGAGATGACCATGGACTCCGAAGAGCGACGCCGTCGAATCGAAAGTAAACCCCTTACAGACCACTTGCGCCACACCCCATGCTTTTCGGTGTAGCGAACGGCATGGATAGAAAAGCGAAAAGGAAAGTCATACGGCGAAGCAAGACCGAGATCGATGAGTTGGTGGAGAGATGGAACACGAGCGGAGACTCGATGTCCGGATTCGCTCGCTCCGAGGGCGTGGCGAGCACGACTCTTCATCCGTGGATCGCAGCAAGGGAATTTGACACGAGTTCGCGCAGGAAGGACTCGAATCAAACAACGACATCGGGATTTTCAAGGGTGGAGCTCGTTGGACAGGCGGTGTGAGTATGATCCGTTTTCACGGACACCCGTGAAGTGAAATATGTCCAAGAAAACGACCGTGAAGAACAAAACAACGAAGACGAGAAAATCAGCCCCTCGGCGATACCCGGCTCAGTTCCGGGAAG
>Ga0256845_1000045_pt1 | contig 98733 bp, 83 predicted proteins | sample RiftiametaG_FD_189101 | JGI IMG/M metagenome (GOLD analysis project Ga0256845, IMG submission 189101) | Tube worm associated microbial communities from hydrothermal vent at the East Pacific Rise, Pacific Ocean - Riftia | ecosystem: Host-associated > Annelida > Integument > Unclassified ...
AAGTCATGCCTTTTTTATATTATTATGCAGCGATGATGGCACTGATAGTGAATTCGGTGCACCCTACGGGTGGTCGCCTTCACGTTGTTTCGGCGCAGCTTTGTGTGATTATATGTGGGCACAACGCTGTAGTAATCCATCCCGTCCCACAAGGTACAAAGCATGACTTATCAGTCATGACTTATATACTATAAATGGAAATTATACGGAAATGGAAATTATACGGGATAGCGGCGGGGGAATTGATTCGCTAACAGTATTATGCAGAATGATTATATCATTTTGTTACATTGTATAAATCGGTTTGATTAATAATAAGTACATTAAATAAATTATATCATACATGCACTACGAGGCATGATATTAGTTATAGCGGGTATTATATAGAAATATATTTGACTTTTTATTATGAAAAAGTATCTTTTAAAATGATTGTATATTTATGATGTATTGTCTTGTTTTTTATGCGTAATAATTTTTCGATACGGAAAAGTATAAGAATTATGTATGATGGTATAGTTGTCGGGTAATTGTATATATAAAACCCGCATACTGAAAATGTTTTAAAAACAATGGTGAATTTGATGGCAGATTCTTCCGAACAGGAACATTTAGTTACAGAAAATTATTCACAGTATGAAAATGATATGCAAAGCACGTGCATAGAAGAACATACAATATTTAAATATATTGCGGAAACCGCTAATTACGGTATTGCGGTTGTAAATAATCGTGGTCATATTATTTTTATCAATAACTACTTTGCCGAAGTTCATCAAAGAAGTGTTGCTGAATCATATGGAAAGCATTTATCAATTTTTCATACTCCGGAACAAATGAATTTTGTTAAGGAATTACAGTTACGTCTTGCTGCTGACGGCGAGTATTCATCAACTGAAGTATGGCATGTAAAAAAAGACGGGACTGAATTTCCAATGCTGATGACGGGCAATATTATTCCGGATGATACCGGAAAGCCGTTATATTTCTTTACCAATGCAATAGACATTACAATACAAAAAGAAGCTGAAACGGCTCTCGTGAATTCACAAAACATGCTTAATACTATTCTGCAGAATATGCCGGGTGGTATGATTTTAATCGGAGAGGATTATCGCATCGTTACGGTAAACTGCCGGACCTGCGATATTACCGGGTATTCAAAAGAAGAACTTGTCGGCAATCTTTGTGATACTATTTGTCCGAAAGGATCGGAATCAAAAGAATGTCCGATATGGGCGAAGGGAGCGAAGGGGTTTCAGGAAATGGATACCGCGGTTAAGAATAAAGATGGACGTAAAACACCGGTATTAAAAAATGCCAGACGTATAACAATTCAAGGCAAGCATTATATCATGGAAAACTTTCAGGATATAACGCAGCGCAAACATGCTGAGCAAAAATTAACGGAAAGCGAAGAGCGGTTCAGATTGATTGCTCATTCAGTCAATGATGTATTTTATGAGTGGAATGTTGAATCCGGGACATTGCAATGGTTTGGTGATATACATGCTGCATTGGGGTATGCTGCTGATGAAATTGAGTTTACGATACATAACTGGCTGGAGAGAATTCATCCTGATGACAGACCGGCTTTGGATGAAGTGATGAGTGTTCATGCAGTATCGGTAGAGCCGCTTCATTATGAATACCGTGTTATTCGGAAAGACGGGAGCGAACGAATATGGCAGGACAATGCGTATCCGATACTGAATGGCGATGCTGTTCCGGTCCGCTGGGTAGGTGGTATTTCAGATATTACGAAGAAAAAGAAAACAGAGCATTCATTGGCGCAAAAAAACAAAATGGAATCAATCGGTGTATTGGCGGGAGGTATTGCGCACGATTTCAATAATATTCTTGCCGGTATAATGGGATATAGCAATGTGTTAAAATTAAAACTGGAGAAAGGAACATTTTCATCACAGAATACACTTTCTCAATTAGATAAAATAATTTCCGCATGTTCTCGTGCAAAGGCATTAACAGTAAAATTATTAGGGTTCTCACGGCAAGGACAATACAATCCGCAAAATATTGATCCGAATAGTATTGTTTCGGAAGTAAAAAATCTTGTTGAGACACAAGCAAATATTATTGGAGAAAAAATATCAATTCATACCAATGCTCGATCATTTATATATGCTGATGAAACACAATTATATCAGGTTATTCAAAACTTGGTTATCAATGCATTTGATGCCGGCAGTATTGGTTGTGAAGTTACTATTTCAACGAACACTGTTCGGGTTGATGAGCCGTTTATAACACATATGGGCGAAATACCGTCAGGCGAGTATGTGCAGTATTCGGTATGCGATAACGGGACCGGTATTCAAGCCGACGTATTAAAAAGAATATTTGAGCCGTTTTATACCACGAAAAAAGATAAAGGAACCGGTATGGGGCTTGCCATGGTGTATGGCATTATTAAGAATCATAATGGATACATTCAAGTAGAAACTGATTTATCAGCTGAACATCATGGAACCGCATTTCATATATATTTACCGGCAGTTGAACGGGAGAATAATAAAAATATTGAAATAACCTGCACCGGACAAGATAAAACCGGCAGCATTCTTGTTATTGATGATGAACGAATTATACGAGAACCGATTCAGGAAGCGTTAGAGCTGCAGGGATATACGGTTACGACTGCGTCAAACGGACAGGAAGGCATTGATGCTTTTTTGAGCGGTAATTTTGATATTGTATTGACTGATTTAATTATGCTGAATGGATTAAGCGGCATTGAAGTCTATAAAAATATCAGAGCTCTTAATCGGAATGTTCCGATTTGTATTATGAGCGGTTATCAGCAGGATTTTGAAGTTCAAAATATACTAAGTGATGGGGCAAACGGTTTTCTTGCAAAGCCGTTTACTATTTCTGAATTATATACACTTGTTGAAAAAGTTTTATATAACAAAAAACAAATTAATACTATACTGCATGAATATAAAAGCGTATAGCAGCGGAAAGTGTTTTTATTCCATAATTACGAATGATGAAAATACTATTATTGCATGGGGGTGCCGGTTTGGCATTGTTTTTTCGTATAAGGGATATTCATACATTGAGTATATTTTTTCCTTTACGAGTAAAATGCAACGTACTATACTTTACTATGAACGGATATTGAATATACGTACTAGGAGGGTCGGTTTATGAAAAATCTATTATTTGGAATATGCGCAGTATTGGTTATCTGCAGTGTTAGTTTTTCCGATACATTGGTTGATATGAAAGTAGGGTATGCGGGTCCAAAAGATATTTCCGGCGGCGCATGGGAAGGGAATGTTTTATTCGGTTTTTCTGTTGATGATATGGTTGGACTTGGATTCTCACTTGGTGTGTTGTCAAAAAAGTTCCAAGAAGAACAAACGGTATATACACAACAACTTGGCTATGCAACTGAAAGCACGGTAACTCATAATTTTGATTCAAGTATATTGTTATTGCCAATGCTGTTTAATGTTAAGGTAATGATACCGTTGCCGGGTTTAATACAACCATATGGACGCGGTGCGCTGGGGTATGAAGTGTTATATAATCATCAGCGGGATTGGGTTAATGATAAAAAGTTTAATTATTTGTATGGCGGATTCGGGTGGCAGCTTGCTGCCGGCGGGCATATTAATCTTGGAATGCATTCAGGGTTTGAAGTGGAGTTAGTGTATAATCATTCAAAACCACAACGTAATGGTACGCGAAAAGAAGGAGCGCCGATACGGAAAGAAGTAAATGTTTCGGGCATCGGAATTCGTTTCGGTATTACGTTTACCATATAAGTAAAACAATAATAATCAGTACGAATATAAATTATGATAAAGCGCGGTTTGTAAAAATTGCGCTTTTATTTTAATTTTTCTCTTGTACTATATTGCAAATTCGTATATAACTAATGGTACCACGTTTGCGGAGAGATTCTATATGCATAAGCATATCATACACGGCATTGTTATAGCAGGGATGGCACTCTTAATACTTGTCAGTATTGATTGTACATCACGAAAACTTTCAGTTAGTGAAATTCCTGAAGAGATGCATGGTGATATTCCTGTACGTGAGCGCGGGCAATGGATGAATGATCAGTATGTTGTTCAGGTTGGTGCGTTTACAAATATTAATAACTCCGTTGCTCATGCAGCACGTTTTACTGAAGATGATTATCCGGTCTATGTCTTAAAAGGATATGTTGATGGACATGAATATAATCGTGTTCAGATCGGACCGTATGATTCAAAAGATGATGCGATTCGAGTGCGTGATGAAATATTAGAACTGTATGATGAGGCAATTGTTGTGCCGTTGCAATATGATCTGAAGTAGCAATCAGTATCATATCGGCAGTAGTGATTATATACTGATAATGTTCTGATGCATGCGCATTCATTTTAAAAACATATCTTCATTTATTTCCTCTGCAATCAGCCGTCCTTCGAAATACATTAAACAACAGGTTGTGAAAAAATGCTGTTGTGCGGCATCAATAGCAGTCCTGCCAAATCCTTTTTTGAATCTTATTGTACCGGTAAATATATCTTCTAATAATAATGCAGCACTGCCGGTTATTGTTTTTACTGCTTCGTGTTTGAGACGTGTTGATTGATTATAACACGCACGGGCAAATTCCAATACCCCGGTTTCTTCAACGGCGTGTAGATATCTTTTCTTCGGCATATTCATAATCGCGTACTTGAGAAAACTATGATATTCTTTTCTTTTTGGGATTTCATATTCCCGTAATAGTTTTACTATTGCGTATTGAGCGTTCATGCTTTCCAATGGGGTTATGGTGTTTTTAATATGTTCAATGTCTGCATGTATCTCATCATGCAGGCGCCGGGGATAGTTGCGTATAAGGGAGCTGAGTGTCTTTGCTTCGTATGCAGCTGCACGAAGAATATTTAATCGCGGTATCTGAAGTAATACAGTATGTAAAACTCCCTGTTTATCGGCAGTACGAATCCATTCATCAAATGGTTTGCCGGCAAAAATACGCATATGCTCTTCATGTTCAATCATCTGCGACCAGCGTATATAACGGTCATATACCGGAAAATCAAGTTGTTTTGTTTTTAATAATTCCATAAGTGCCGTTTTCACTAAATATCTGACAATACGTTGCCAGCGTTTTTTCGGTGGGCTGCTGTTTATTGATTGTTGGATATCATGTTGTATTGTTTTTGAACAATTCATGAGTATTCTATGGGGATCATTTTCAAAGGAAACAATTAATGCTGCCAGCATTGTTTCTTCAATGTAATTTGTTTTTAATAAGGTGTTAATACAATATTGAATATTTTTATTTGAGAGCGTATTAAAAAATGATTCTAATTTCCATGGAAATAATCTGCTGTCATGAAAATAAATATCAGAATACTTCTGTAATATGTCAGTAATATTATTTTTATTTAGAACGAAGGATACCTTCTTTCCGGTTATATATTCATATAATGCAATAAGACGTGTCTTTGAGATGTGTATATATATGTTATCGGTGAACGGTATTGCACTATTGGTAAAATGCAGTACTACTCCTTCATGATTCATGGAATACGGTAATGTTTTTTCTATCGTTAGCATATGTACAGTAGTGTTGTGTAATGTTATCGTTGCGAGTGTGTGCAATAATTTTTGATTCAGTGATTCAATTACAGTAGTGTTGTTAGCATCATCACGTGAATCAAAACAATATATAATATCACCTTCCAGATGGGTGTCGATGGTGCGATAGCATGTAATAGATTCCGTGTTGATCTGGCTTTGTATAGGTGGCGCTGTATCTGATAGAATTGATACACGGTTCGGCGCTATGCCGTATATATGTGATAATATATCATACATAAATTTAAGAATATAAGCTATTATTTTACGAATATTATTATTTTATATTTTTAACAGATTTTTCTTGAAAAGAATAGATAATTATGGTAGTTTAAATAAACTTTTCTTGAATGAACCACGGGAGGTGAACGTTTAATGGCTACAAAGAAAAAAGTGACGAAGAAGAAAGCAGCGAAGAAAAAGACTGCAAAGAAAAAAGTAGCGAAGAAAAAGAAAGTAGCTAAGAAGAAACCAGCGGCGAAGAAAAAAACCGCAAAGAAAAAAGTGACGAAGAAGAAAGCAGCGAAGAAAAAGACTGCAAAGAAAAAAGTAGCGAAGAAAAAGAAAGTAGCTAAGAAGAAACCAGCGGCGAAGAAAAAAACCGCAAAGAAAAAAGTAGCGAAGAAGAAACCAGCAGCGAAGAAGAAAAAGACGGTTAAGAAACGAAAATAATAGTTTTAGTCTTTTTTGTTATCTTTCTATGATGTAACCCGCCATTTACGTGGCGGGTTTTTTTATTGTCGAGAATGAATAGAATCAATAGCGTCGATATAAAAAAACGCCGAATATTGAGTCGCAATAACGGCGTTTTATTGTTCATGTACTATTATATTAAATCAGTACCAAGATAGCGGCAGTGTTATTCGCCGCGTACTGATTTTAATTCTTTAATAATCGCCGGTACGGCGTCATGCACATCAGCACAAATACCATACGTGGCATATTTAAAAATCGGAGCGTCAGGGTCTTTATTAATGGCCACAATAATATCCGAATTTTTCATACCGGCAAGATGTTGAATGGCACCGGAAATACCACAGGCAATATATAATTTCGGCTGTACCGTTTTTCCTGTTTGTCCAACCTGATGATGCGGCTCAATCCAGCCGGCATCAACCGTTGCACGTGATGCGCCGACAGCACCGCCAATGCACTCAGCAAGCTCATGTATCATGTCGAATTTCTCTGGACTTCCAAGCCCGCGTCCACCGGATACAATGATATCGGCATCAGATAAGTTTACAGCAGAGCCGCCTTCATGAAAGAGCTCAATAATTTTTGTACGAATACTATCTTCAGTAACCGTTGTTTTCATCGGTACTAAAGTGCCTTTACGATTTTCATCAAAGACACCGCGTTTTAATACTTTTGGACGTACGGTTGCCATTTGCGGACGATGTTTCGGACAAACAATCGTTGCCATGATATTACCGCCGAAAGCAGGACGGGTTTGCAGTAATTCTCTTTTTTCCATATCGATTTCAAGTTCCGTGCAATCTGCAGTCAGACCGGTATAAATTTTGGAAGCAATACGTGATGCTAACGCCCGACCAATGCCGGTTGCACCCAGTAAGACAATCTCAGGTTTTTTCTCTTCAAGTAATGCACTGATAGTCATACTGTATGCATCAATACGGTAGTGTTCTAAAATAGGATCATCAAATACATAGACAACATCAGCTCCCCAGCCGATACATTCCTGTGCACGTTGTTCGATATCCTTACCGAGAATAAAAGCGTGAACTTCTGTTTTTAACTGATCAGCAAGTTTTCGTCCTTCGCTGATTAATTCTATTGCAACACTGGAAAGCTGTTTGCCTTGTTCGTGTTCGGCAAAAACAAAAATTCCACGATATTCATTGAGATCTTTAACGGCACCGGCAGTTTGTTGAGCATCGCTTTCAGAGACCAGTGAAATAGCATCAACAGGACAAATATCATTTGTGCAGGCACCGCATAATGTGCAGCTTTCATTGACAACAGCAATATCACCATCAATTGATAATGCTTCAAACGGACACACATCAACACACGCACCGCAGGCAGTACATTCTTCTGTAATTTTTATATATGACATGATTTGCTCCTTCTCTAGAATAATTTTTCTTTACGAAGACAACTGATAAGTTCGCGTACCATATCCGGTACTTCTCCCCCCAGCATTCGGGTATCGTATTCATGTTCCGGGGTAAAAATACGAACAACCTTTGTCGGTGAACCATCCAGCCCGATTTTACCCGGTTCAGCGTTTAAATATGCGGCGTCCCATACCGGGATGTCGGCTTTTTTTGCTGCCATTTTTCCTCGTAATGAAGGATAGCGTGGTTCGTTGGATTGCTTTACAAATGTTAAAACTGCCGGCATTTTCATTTCTACGATTTCATGCCCATCTTCAAGCAAACGAGTTACCGTGATAGTATCATTATTAATTTCAAAGGATTTTGCATACGTTGCCTGAATCCAGTCTAGTTGATCAGCAATACTTGGTCCGACTTGAGCGGTATCACCATCAAAAGCTTGCTTTCCGCAAAAGACTAAATCAACCGCACCGGCTTCTTCTTCAATTTTTTTAATTGCCCGTGAAAGCGTATATGCAGTTGCCCATGTATCAGCACCCGCAAACTTTCGATCGCTGATAAGCACAGCTTTATCGCATCCCATTGACAGTGCCTCACGCAGTGCTTCTTCAGCCTGTGGCGGCCCCATACTGATAACCCAGACTTCCGCACCGTTTTTGTCTTTCATCTGCAGACCGGCTTCAATGGCATTTTCATCAAAGGGATTAATAATAACCGGTATACCATGACGAATAAGGGTATTTGTTTCCGGATCAATACGTACTTCGGTAGTATCCGGAACTTGTTTAATGCATACAACTATTCTCATAAGAGTACTCCTTTTTTATGTATGTTTTTTTTCGTGTAAAAATTTATGTAATGCTGCTTCTGCTGCTTCTTGCTCAGCATTTCGTTTACTGCTTCCTGATCCCGAACCATATTCATGTCCGTGAATAATAACCGTCATTTCAAATATTCGCTGATGATCGGGACCGGTTTGTCGTATTAATCGATAATACGGACGTTCTTGATATATTTTCTGAACCTGTTCCTGCAGCATTGATTTATAGTCTTTTGTATGTTTTCCTTGCAGGACAAGTTCAATTTCAGGAACGAAATACGAGCGTACAAATTTTAGTGCACGCTGCACGCCGCAATCATAATACACCGCACCGATAATTGATTCCATGGCATCTGCTAAAATTGACTGCCGATCCCGTCCGCCCGATTTTTCTTCACCGTGTCCAATTAATAAATACTGACCAAGGTTGAGGGATCGTGCTATTTTTGTCAATGTTGTTCGTGAAACAACGACCGATTTAATACGGGCAAGTTGTTTCTCGGTAAAATCAGGATATTGTATAAACAAATATTCATTGACGCCCAATGCAAGGACCGAATCGCCAAGGTATTCCAATGTTTCATTGTGTTTTAATTTCCGGTTTGCTTCATTAACATATGAGCGATGCGTTAATGCGCGATTCAACGTGTGTATGCATTTAAAGCGTACTTTGATTAATTTTTGAAATGCCGTAAGAGATTTCTTTCGTTCTTTATCAATGCGCATGAACGGTTAATCTGAATATTTTTTAATTACTAAGGTCGCATTATGTCCGCCGAAACCGAATGAATTTGATAATGCAATTTTAACGCTTTTCTCACGTTTTTCATTCGGACATACATCAAGATCGCATGCAGGATCTTGATTTTCAAGATTAATCGTCGGAGGAATAATGTCATTTTTACAGGTGAGCGCTGTTGCAATACATTCGATACCGCCGGCGGCACCCAGTAAATGACCGGTCATTGATTTTGTTGATGAAACAACTAAACCGTTTTTACAATGATCACCAAATACCCGTTGTATTGCCTGACATTCAGCGGGATCACCTTGTGGGGTTGAGGTCCCATGGGTATTAATATAATCAACTTCAGTGGGAGTTATACCGGCATCGGCGAGTGCATTTTCCATTGCTAATGCTGAGAACTCACCATTTGGTGCCGGTTGAGCCATGTGATGACCGTCATCACTTAATCCCCAGCCAATCATTTCAGCATATATCTTTGCACCGCGTTTCTTCGCATGTTCAAGTTCTTCAAGAATAACCACGCCGCCGCCTTCACCCATAACAAATCCGTCACGGTCTTTGTCAAACGGACGACTTGCTTTTTTCGGTTCATCATTACGTTTTGAAATCGCCTGCAGAACCATAAAACCGGCAATACCAAGTCCGTTGCATGCCGCTTCACTGCCGCCGGCAAACATAATATCAGCTTTACCGAATTTAATATGATCATATGCGGTTCCGATCGTATGATTTGATGTTGCACATGCTGAGGATATAGAAAAATTCGGGCCATGAATTTTAAATTCAATAGCAACCATTCCCGCAGCCATATTACTAATCAGCATCGGAATAAAATACGGACTAACTCGTTTCGGACCTTTTTGATACGCTTCGTAGTTCTTTCCCCATACTTCCATTCCGCCAATTCCCGAACCGATGATTGCGCCGAATCGTGTTCGATCAACAGCGTCAAAATCAATACCGCTGTCTTGAGCTGCCTGCACGGCAGATGCAACACCAAACTGACAAAAGGGGTCCATTTTATGCCAGAGAATCGGTGAAATATTTTTTGTTTGTACTGCTTTCGGATCAAAGCCGTTAACTTTACAGACAACTCTTGTTTTGTAGTCTTCAATATTCGGAAAGTCTTCTTCTGTCAGGGTTATTGCACCGGATTCACCGTTTAATGCATTTTTCCAAAAAGTGTCAATATCATTACCGAGAGGTGAAATACACCCCATTCCGGTTATTACAACTCGCTTGCCTTCCATAATTCCATACTCCTAAATACTTCAGATTAAAATAATTATTTATTATCCGGATTCACCGGATTGTGTTTAATATAAAATAATGACTATTTAGTATAACGTTTTAAAACAATATTCAATATTTTTTTGATTGTTATGTTTTATTCAGATGAAGTGTATTATACACCTGTCAGCAGCATTATACGTATATACAGTACAGGGAAGGCGTTATTGCCTCCCCTGGGACTGTATCGTTAAAAATGCTTGCGCATACCGAAATGTTTATTTCGCATGCTCGTCGATATATTTAAGAATATCACCAACGGATTGAATTTTTTCGGCGTCTTCATCGGGAATATTGATATCGAATTCCTGTTCAAAATTGTTTACCAATTCATATGTTGCGATAGAATCCGCACCCAAATCATCGACAAGTGAAGCCCCTTCAGTTACCTGACCCGGATCAACACCGAGGTGCTCAGCTATCATGCTTTTTACTTTTTCAAAATTTGACATGATAAAACGTACTCCTTTGTTTTGTTTTATACCGCGCAGTTATGCTGCGGTATATAATTTATCTTACAGTGAAATAACTTTCACCGACATAGGCTATTTTTTTCGTTTTTTTGCCGCTAATTCACGAACCAAAATATTATTGATAATCAACCGTTGTATCTGATTGGTACCTTCATATATTTGAGTTATTTTCGCATCGCGCATGTATTTCTCGGCAGGATATTCTTTCATATAGCCGTATCCACCAAGAATCTGAAGTGCATCAACAGTTACTTTCATTGCAGTATCAGATGCCATCGTTTTTGCCATTGCAGCATATTTTTCAACTTTTTGCATTTTGAAGCCGGCGTCAACCATGCGGGCAGCACTGTAGGTCAATGCACGGGATGCTTCAATTTGTATTGCCATATCAGCAAGCATGAATTGAATTCCCTGAAAACTGCCGATTTTCTGACCGAATTGCTCACGGGTATGAGCATAATCAATTGCTTCATCGAGAGCACCGGTTGCAATACCGACTGCTTGTGCAGCAATTCCCGGACGACTATTAGCAAAGGTCTGCATACCGATAAGGAAGCCGTATCCTTCACCGCGTAATATATTTTTTGCGGGAACTTTACAGTCAGTAAAAATCAATTCGCGTGTTGCGGATGAACGAATTCCTAATTTATCTTCTTTTTTTCCAAATTCAAACCCGGGGGTGCCTTTCTCAACAATAATACAGCTCATACCGCGGGCACCTTTTGTTTTATCGGTATTACAGAAAATGGTATAAATATCTGCTTCACCACCATTGGTAATCCATTGTTTTGTGCCATTTAAAATATAATGATCACCATCTTTCACCGCAGTTGTTTTTACTGCTGAAGCATCACTGCCGGCTTCAGGTTCAGTTAAACCGAATGCAGCAATGGTTCCTGAAGCGATACGCGGGAGATATTCTTTTTTTTGTTCTTCGCTGCCGCTGAGAATAATAGGGAATGCACCGAGTGCATTTGCCGCAAATGATACGGCAACACCGCCGCATACCTTTGAAAGTTCTTCAGTTGCCAGACAAAGATTCATAACTCCCTGCGGGTCTTCCGGATCGTTAAAACCGCCGTATGCCTGATCAATATAAAGACCGGTTAAATCAGCTTTGGCAAGCTTTTTCATGATTTCGGTCGGGAATTCATTTTTCTCATCAAGCTCAGCACGAATAGGTTTTACTTCATTTTCCGCAATATCACGTACAAGCTCAATAATTTCAAGTTGTTCTTCTTTAAGAAAATATGGATTGTCTTCTTTAACAGCCATCTATTACCTCCAGATTTAGCTCATATAGACTAATGTCAAACCGCCGTCAACCGTTAATGTTTGCCCGGTAATATACCCGGCTTCATCTGAAGCAAGGAATAACGCTGCATGAGCAACATCTTCGACACTTCCGAGTCGTGCAAGCGGTATTGCTTTCAAATATGCGTCAATCGCGCGTTCAGGGAGTTTATCCGTCATTGCCGTTTGAATAAACCCGGGGGCAACTGCATTTGCAGTAACACCGCGTTTACAATACTCTTTTGCGATTGTTTTTGTTAATGCAATGACCCCGCCTTTGCTGGCCGCATAATTTGCCTGACCCGGATTACCGATAATACCACTGATTGAGGCAATATTAATGATACGTCCGTATCGCTGCCGTGCCATTTGCATTGCAACGGACTTACTAACGTTAAATACACCTTTAAGGTTAATATTTATTACAAAGTCAAAGTCTTCAGGTTTCATGCGCATCATTAAGGTATCGCGCGTTACCCCTGCATTGTTGACAACTATATCGATACGTCCAAACTTGTCAACGATTTTCTTAGTTTGCTCCTCAACACTTGTATACTCGGTTACATCACACTTCAGTGCAAGTGTTTCAACCCCTTTTTTAGCTATTTCAGCCGCTGTTTCAGCCGCAAGAGTGTCATTTACATCGGAAATGACGATATGAGCGCCTGCATCGGCAAACTTTTCAGCAATTGCTTTACCAATTCCCTGGGCAGAACCGGTAACTAATGCAATTTTATCTTTTAACGTCAACATTGTTGTATCCTCCAATTAATACTTAAAATATAGAAACTATTATCAGGCGTTATTGTTGCATGTTTCAACAATAGCGTCAATAGTCGTTGTATTCATTGCTGACAGAACAAGCGCATCTTTGTTAATTCCCCGCATCATACCTTTGATAACCGGTTTTGCGCAGGGTTCAATATAACGCATATGTCCGTTATCTAAAAAACGGCGAAGTATTTGGTCCCATAAAACCGGTGAGGTCAGCTGCTGTACCATAAGCGTTTTGATTTCATCAGCAGTCGTAACCGGCTGAGCGGTTACATTTGAGACAAACTCAATAGTTGGAGCGGCAATATCAATAGTATGTAAAAATGCTTCAAATTGTTCGCTCACCGGCTCCTGTAATTCACTGTGAAACGCACCCGATACCGGCAATAACATTGCTTTACGCGCACCTTCAGCTTGTGCTTTTTCACAAAGGGCTTCAACTGCGGGATATTCTCCACTAACGACAACCTGCATGTCTTTAATATTATAATTCGCCGGAATTACATAGCCATCAATACTTTTACATAATGCTTCAACTTTTTCATTTGTCATGCCTAATACTGCCGCCATCGTACCCGGACGTGCATTTCCTAACTCATGCATTAAGCGACCGCGTTCAGCAACAATTTTTAATCCGGTCATGAAATCATAGCTGCCGGCTGCAAATAATGCCGCATATTCACCTAAACTATGACCTGCGGCGGCGGCGGGTATAATACCCTTGTCATTCTTTAATAGTGCGGAAAGTCCCGCCGTTAACAGATAAATAGCGGGTTGAGAGATATTCGTTTGTGTTAATTCTTCGAGAGGACCTTCAAACATTATTTTCAGCACGTCAAAATCAAGTGTTTTTGCTGCTTCATCAAAGAGTTTTTTTATTGTTGGATTTTCATCGTATAGTTCTTTCCCCATACCGACTTTTTGTGAACCTTGTCCCGGAAACACAAAAACAAACGAATTATTCATAGTTTTTCTCCTAAATTAAATAGATTATCGTATATATATAAATATTTATGGTAGTTTGGTAGTCAATACAATTGAAACGTAGTATATTACCAGCGGAGTATTGAGGCGGCCCAGGTAAATCCTCCGCCGAAAGCAACCATGGCGAATAAGTCTCCACGCTGTAAAAGATTTGATGCTGCCACTTCAGCTAATGCAATCGGTACGGTTGCTGCTGAAGTATTGCCATATTTTTGAATGTTAACAAATACCTTTTCTTCATCCATACCAAGTCGTTTGCCGACACTTTTAATAATTCGTACATTTGCCTGATGCGGAATAAGCATTTTTAAATCGTCAACTGTTTTACCGCATTTTTCAAGCGCGGTTTGAACAGCAGCTGCCATGTTTTTAACGGCAACACGAAATACTTCATTACCGGTCATTTTCATATAGTGCAGTCGTTCATCGACGGTTTTATGTGTTGTCGGATTAAGAGATCCCCCTGCGGGGAGATTTAATAAATGTTTATATGAGCCATCGCCGCGTAATTCAAAGGAAAGAATACTGCTTGGAGAATCTTTCGGTGCTGCCTGAATAACAGCTGCACCGGCACCGTCGCCGAATAATACACATGTTCCCCGATCTTCCCAGTCAGTAACATTCGTAAGTGTTTCCGCACCGATTACGAGTACGGCTTCATACGTGCCTGTACGGATAAATTGCGTTGCTATTGATACACCATAAATGAAACCGGAACATGCTGCTTCAAGATCAAACGTTGCTGCTTTTGATGCACCGATTTTTTCCTGAACTAATGCGGCAGTTGCCGGGAATATCATATCAGGTGTAATTGTTGCAACAATAATCATATCAATATCATTAGCGGTAATACCGGCTTGCGCAATTGCTTTTTTTGCTGCTTCAGCAGCAAGTGCTGATGTTGGCGTTCCCGGTTCGATAATGTGCCGTTCTTTAATACCGGTTCTTTGTGTAATCCACGCATCATCCGTATCGACCATTTTTTCAAGGTCGTCATTAGTTAGGATTTTTTCAGGGACATAAAAACCGGTTCCGGAAATATATGCATTTCGAAGTGTATCAGCCATATTGGATATCCTTTATACTGTTGTAATCAGACTTCATCCACGGGACTTGAGGGAACAATAGTATCTTCCCAGACAAGGTGCATTTTCATAATTTTATATTCTTTCAATGAATGCGCTATTGCATCATTGACATTATACTGCAAGAAATTTTTTGCTGTCAAGAGCCCTCGTGAAACTTCAGAGGCGACGGATGAACCATGCCCGACAATACAGGTGATATTAGTGCCGACAAGTGGTGCACCGCCATATTGACCGGGATCTATTCTTTCTTTTAACTTTCGGAATGCCGGTTTGAGCATGAGCCCGCCGGCTTTACTGATTATTCCTCTGTTTATTTCAGTACGGAGCATTCGCAATACTGATTTAAGAGTTCCTTCCATTGTCTTCAAAACAGCATTACCGGTAAATCCGTCAGTAATAGTAACGTCAACATTACCGCCAAGAATATCTTCACCCTCGATATTTCCGATAAAATTGACCGGTATCTTTTCAAGTTCCCGGTGTACTGTTCGTATCAATTCATTGCCTTTTTCTTTTTCTTCACCATTTGAGAGTAATCCAATGCGCGGGGTTTTAATACCGAGAATTGAATGTGCAATAACTTCTCCCATAACAGCAAATTGCAGAAGATACGATGGTTTACAGTCAGGATTTGCACCAACATCAAGCAAAAGACAGGTCTCACCGGTAGCAGTAGGCAGAAATGAAACAATTGCAGGACGTGCAACACCTTTTACGCGACCACCCGTCATAAGTACTGCCGCCAATGTTGCTCCCGTATTACCGGGGCTGTATAGTGCATCTGCTTTTTTATCGCGTACGGCGCGTGCGGCAACAATTATCGAAGCATTTTTTTTTGTTCTGAAAATTTCTGTGGGAGAGTCATGCATACCGACATGTTCAGGGGCATGTAATACTGATACTTTTTTGCTGTCAAAAGACAGTTTTTCCAATGCCGGATATATCTTTTTCTCATCTCCGACAATCAGGACATCAAGTGCATATGAATTGACCGCATCAATAACCCCGGCAATTATTTCTTCCGGCGGATTATCAGCGCCCATTATGTCAGCAGCAATACGCATCGCTTTCTCTTTATACTGAAATATTATTCTGTGCTTTTTGCCCGCTCGGTAAACTTCATTATCTGGCGGCCTTTATAAAAACCACATGACGGACAAATGCGATGGGGCAACTTCGGGGCGCCGCAATCCGGGCATACTGCAACACAAGGAGCTGTTGCCTTATAATTTGCCCGTCTACTACGCGACTTTGATTTCGATGTTTTAAACTTTGGAACTGCCACAGTTCCCTCCTAAATATTTAAGCGGCAATTATATACATACCCTCTGTACTGTCAAGGTACTTTATTGTCTTTTCTTAAAGCGTTCAGGGCTTGTATCGTTTATTTAAAGAATATTGTATCATCATATTTTATAAATAGTTTAGTGTCGATCTGGATGATACAAGATACATGGAATGAAATACATGCCATTTTGCCGTGAATTATTCTATTTTTACACAACATTTTGATTATTATACGATTTGCAAAGTGAATATATGCCGTATATCAATTGGAAATATGGTGTTTTTACCGGATAGTATGCTTTTATTGTACATGCAGTATAAATTATTGCGCAACGATGACATTGATAAACATGAGGACAGCTGCAATAAAGGTTGTAGCGGCAAAAAGGAATTTCAGATATTTTGGTTTTGTTTTTAAAGCAAGAGCGCCGCCTAAAAGCCCGCCGCATACTGCTGCTGCTGCAATTGGCAGTGTCTGTACTATATTAAAGCTGCCATGTATGGCATGTCCCGTAAAACCGGCGAATGCGGTTGCTGCTACCATTGCTGATGCTGTTCCGACAGCAGTACGCATTGGCACACCGCATGCCAATACCATGAGCGGAACCAGAAATGATCCGCCTGAAACACCAACCATACCTGAGAAAAAACCGGTAAGCATGGTAAGGGGAACTGCTAACCACAGATTTATTACATATACTTCATTATTGGATTTCAGGTTCAATACCCCCCATTTTTGGGTTGGTTCTTTTTTTTGTTCTTTTGCGCTAAAAAGCATAGCTACGCCGGCAATACCGAGTAGAATCGAAAAAATAATTTTTAATTCTTTACCGTTGAAACGCTGTGCTGCTAAACCGCCAATAAACGCCATACTTGCCGTGATAATACCGAGAATAAGTGCAAGTGGCACTGAAAGTGTTTTCGCTCTGCCGAAAATGATAGCAGCGGCAATTGCGCCGGTAAACAGTATAAACTGACCTGTTGTTGCTGCCTCATGCATTGGTAAACCGGCAAGTACAAGCGTGAGAAGATAAAAATTACCGCCCCCACGCCCTGTCATACTCATCATTACTGCAAGGGCAAATATAATAACTGCAATGACGGTAATTTTAAGCATGATTATTATTCTTTTGTTATATTCGTTTTTATTCTCTGTAGTAATTTTCCGGGCAGTATGAGGTTGGTAACTGCTTCGTAACCGCCAAGAGTGATATATACATTCGTATATCCTTTCATACGTAAATATACATACACAATAGCAGATCTCGTACCGGCACTGCAGAATATTCCGATTATATTATCCTTTGGGATCTCTTCAATGCGGTTGGGTATTTCGTCTATAGGGATATGCAGTACGTTAATATGGTGTTTAAGGTTTAATTGTATCGACTCAACTTCGGGAAGCGAACGTACATCGAGAAAAACCGCAGAATCTGTTGAAAATAATTTTTCCATTCCAATCTTATGTTTTCCGGCGCCAAAAAAATCAAATGTCATTTCCTGTACTATCGTATCCATATCATGCATAGTATTATTCTCCTTGATATTTAACGGGTGTTTTCCAATTCATACTGCCGGCGCGCCTGAATAACTTTTAGTGAACAATTTAAAAACTCAACAACGCATGGAATGACAAGACGATATTCTACTGCTTGTCCTTTGCGGGTATCATCGACAATGCCCGCAGATCGCAATACCGTTAAATGCTTTGAAACGGTTGATTGATCCGCACCGATTATTGAGACAAGTTCGCCAACAGTACATGCACTATCAGATAATCGATGTACAATTGCTAATCGTGATTCATGAGCAAGAGCTTTAAAAATCCGTGCCTGAGAGCGAAAAGGGTTTTGCATAATTATTGTAAAGTCCCCTGAAGTTGTATAATATATGGCGTAATGACCATAAGACAATATATACATATTACCGGCTGCTGTCAAATGAAATTCTGCATATCAAAGTATATACATAACTTCTCTCTGCCGGATTATCGTGTAATACTATTTCTTGCAGCAATTTGATTTGCTGTACTATACAGTATTGATGTTGAGAGTTCGGAACAGTCGATACGTAATGATAAAACAAGTTTAAAAAAAATAAAATCAGACGATATATGTATTAGAATAAACATGCGTACTATATAAAGGTTTCTATGCGAGAAAGAAGAAAAATATATCTCATTATCGGAATTATATGCTGGTGGATAGTGGGGCTGCTGTTTATTTACGGGCGTATATTATATGCGCGTAATTTAAAAGGGTCTCTTGTTCGTGGTTCTGAGCTTGTTATGATACATGATAAGGATAGATTATATTCTGCTGCAGCGCCTGAAGATGCCGAATTAGAACGATTACTTGCACAGATTGATGCTGATTCATTTGATAATACAGCAGTTTATCAAAGCTATATTGAGTCAACGGTGGGTATGCCGCCGAAAGATCATAATCCGCATATAGAAAATACAGTTTTGCCGAATCAGCCGTCGAAAGATGCAGTGATTCACAATACGGATACTGCATATGGTAAACGTGTTGCCTGTATTGGTGATTCTATTACGTGTGATGGCGGCTATATTTGGCAGCTGCAGCAATTATGTCCCGGATATCGTTTTGACAATTATGGTATTAGCGGACAGACCTCATCACAAATCAGACGACGTATTAATGCACACAGCGGTTCATTAAATGAGAAACAAGTAAACTTAAGTGAATATGATCAAATTATTGTTCTTGCAGGAATTAATAATATTGCTGAACCTGAAACCGTAAAACGAGACCTTCAGGCAATATATGATGAAGCACATGATCAGGGACTTCGTGTTATTGCCGTAACCATTTCACCATGGAAGAATTACGAAACGTGGACTATTAAGAAACAAGCAAACACTGAATATATTAATGAATGGATTTTATCATATCCGCGCAATGTTGATGTTGTTGTAAATATTTATGATATTCTTGAAGATAATAATAATCCCGGGTGTCTTCGCAATGATTGTCGTGATGCAGATCGTCTGCATCCGCGCTATAAAGGTCAGCGAATAATCGGCAAACAGATATTTACCACAGCATTTACGGATTAATACACTATTACTTAATGGGAAGTAAGCCTGTATTCGCGGCATCGCCCTTTATCCTTTAATACAATAATTACCGGCAGATATATCAGATTACTGTATGATACTGTTTTATATCCGTACTATTAAACGTGCTATCGGGATGGCTACTCGGCATTAATAGTATCGGTGAAATAAAGCGACGGTATATTCTTGACAAATTACAAAACAACGCAACAATAGTTGTCATGGCGTTAATTATTCCCGATACGACGGATGGATGGCAGACAACAGCAGGTGAAGCGCGGGTGTTTCATTTTTTTAAAACACAGCTGCTGCCGCATACGGAATATATTGTATGGTATGCAGCAACGGTTACCCGAAAACGTTCACAAAGCCGACGCGAAGCGGATTTCGTTTTATATTCACCGCATACCGGTATTATTGTATTTGAAGTCAAAGACTGGTCATTAGCATCAATTAATACATATAGTGATGGTACGTTTTATATCAAGGGTCATCCTTCACCGTTTGAAAATCCATATCAATCAGCACGCCGGTATACCTATAATTTAAAAGATTCGTTACAGAGATATCCGCAGTTATGTCATCAGAGCGGAAAATATGCCGGCAAGTTTCTTTTTCCGATCAATCCGGCGGTTATTTTCACGAATATTAAACGAGCACAGTGGGAGGCATCAGCATATGCTCCGAGTATCCCTTCGCAATCGGTGCTCTATGCTGATGATATAAAAGAAATGAAAACGAGTGATACGCCGTCCCCGCTTCGTATTCGATCCATGCTGCAGGAATTAGTACAGACGCGATTTGATTTTCAAGCATTGACCCATGAGCAGTTTTCAATTATGAAACATCTTTTGCGTCCGGACGCGCATTTGCCGTCGGAAAAACCGCGTATGAAAATTCCGAAAGAATCAGCCCGCCGAAGGTGGTACATTAATATGCGCAGTCTTGATATATTACAGGAGCGTGAAGCGTATACACTTGGCGGAGGGCATCGTCTTATACAAGGCATGGCCGGTTCAGGAAAGACATTGGTTGTTCTTTTTCGCGTGCGAATTTTAATGAATAATCCCGAATGGAAAAATCGGCGCATTTTATTAGTCTGTTTTAATATAACACTTGTACGATATTTACGGCAAATGCTGCAACAAATGCAGGTTGATACCGATCGCCCGAATTTAACGATTACTAATTTCAATCAATTATGTTATTCATTGCATCGTGGTGAAGATGAACTGCCGGTTAATCCGGATGCATTGGCACGAATGACGATACGCGGCATCAACAGCAATAGCATTGATACACCGGCATTTGATGCAATTCTTGTTGATGAAGGACAGGATTTTTCGCCGGCGATGCTGGGAGCATTGCAGGGGCTTTTAAATCCGCGTACCAATCATTTCGTTGTAACGTTTGACCCTGATCAGGATTTATATAACCGATGTATGTTATGGCCGACTTCAAGCGGGACGGTTACCAAGCGTCCGGTTCATGTTCTGCCGATGAGTTATCGCTGTACATCCGAAATCCAGGCAGTTGCTCATGCGGTGATGCCGCCGTCTGATACGCAGGAGGCAAAACGAGAGAATGAACCGGTTCCGGCTATTATGACACCGGAAGCATTGAATCATCATGGTCCATACCCCGCAGTAGTACAATGCGCTGACAATAAGACCGTTTATACAACCGTGAAGAAAACTATTATTGATGCACTGCGTGCCGGTATTGCTCCATCCGGTATCGGTATTATTTATTTTCGGCGAAGTGATTACGGAGGGTTATGCGGCAGAATTGCGGAGCAATTACGGGCAGATTCTATTTCTGCATTCAATATAGCAGAGTCACCGGAAGCAAAAATGAATTTTGACATTGATTCAAATAGTGTTACCGTTTCGACTATTTACAGTATAAAAGGATTTGAGTTTCCATTGGTAATAATTCTCGGCACGGATAGTCTGCATCAGTCTGACGGAAAATGGAGTGAGGAGGATGCATGGCGGCGGTTGTATGTTGGCATGACTCGTGCACAGGAGCATGTCGTTATTCCGTATATCAGTGCAAATATGTATATTAATACTTTGATAGAAACGATTAGTGTATTACGTAATAAAAAGCAGTTTGTACCTCAGACATAGAATAATCGTGCTCGTATGAATGCTTTTTTATTTGGTAAAGAAAGTAACATTATCAGGCGGTGTGATGCGCGTGCCGATGGTTATTGCATGATTGGTATACCATCCGCCGTTTACTTCCAATGCATACAGACAGGGTTGTGTTGAAGTATAGTGCTCAGCATTTTCATCAAAGGGTTCCATAGTATAAATATCAGTAATTACCCAATCTTGTGAAATATATGCAACATCAATCGGTATCGGACAATTACGCATCCAAAATCGGAGCACCTGCGGTTGTTCAAAAACAAAAAGCATGCCGTTTGTCGGACCGATGGTCAGACGGTACATTAAGCCGCGCGCACGTTCCATATCCGAGTTTGCAATTTCAGCATATACAGAATATTCATTGATTTTTAATATTTCACGATCGAGCGCTTTACGTTCACAATAAGCAAGCAGTATTACTGTTGAGAGGATTAATGCTGATAGTATTATTTTTTTCATTATGGTACCATTCCCTATATAAACAGTAATTGTATATAATACTATAATATATATAAAATCAACAATAATTATATACACAATAGTATGTAATACACCTGCATAATGATATGGTGATATTGCAATCCAATAATGGCACGGACTCTCAATGTTTTGTGTACCTAAATAGCGAGGGTATGTTTTTTCTTCGTACTTTACCGAACTCTTTCACTATAGAGTATATTGATACCGGCAGGCGTAATTGTTTCAACTAACTCAGCAATTGTGCTGACAGTATCACTTTCACTATAAAGTATATTGATACCGGCAGGCGTAATTGTTTCAACTAACTCAGCAATTGTGCTGACAGTATCACTTTCACTATAGGGTATACTGATACCGGCAGGCGTAATTGTTTCAACTAACTCAGCAATTGTGCTGACAGTATCACTTTCACTATAGGGTATACTGATACCGGCAGGCGTAATTGTTTCAACTAACTCAGTAATTGTGCTGACAGTATCACTTTCACTATAGGGTATACTGATACCGGCAGGCGTAATTGTTTCAACTAACTCAGTAATTGTGCTGACAGTATCACTTTCACTATAGGGTATACTGATACCGGCAGGCGTAATCGTATAATTATATATTTTCGAGACTAGATTTTTCCGATTCTGAAAATATTTTATCCGTATCAAGCAGAATAATAAGACGGTTTTTATATTTTGCAATGCCGTTGATATATTTGCGATCAATATTTTCAGATATAAAATCAGGAGCGTCATCAATTTGATCATGTTCAAGGCGAATGACTTCCTGAACACTATCAACTTTCAATCCGACATATTTATTATTGACAGAAATAATAATTACTCTGGTATGTTCGGAGACCTCTTGGTCATCAAGATTAAATCGCCGACGTAAATTAATAATCGGAATAACGGTATCATTTACTTTGTGATTGATAACGCCTTCAACAAAATCAGGCGAATTCGGGATATGCGTTACTTTTTCAGGCCGGTTAATTTCTTGTACTTGCAAAATATCTATACCATATTCTTCTTTTCCGAGTGAAAAATTAACAATTTGGTGTTCCTGCATTGATGCCGGTGAATTCATCCGATATACCGTATCCTTTTAATTTAAATATAATGCATACATTATTATTGTAATATCTGCTCCAGTAATAAAGATATAGAATAAAATGAGATAGTCAAATAAAATTTAATAAAAAGTTTTGCAGCGCTGTGATGAAGGGGGGGGGGATATAAGAAATTGATGCCGGCAGTATTACAGATGTGTATCGAGTAAAAGACCTTTGCCGCTGATAATAGCATGTTCGTGCATTGCTCTGATTGTTCTTATATGAATGCTTATTTCATGCGGCGATAACGATCGACGTGATTGTGTAATATGACGGCGAAGTTGCCCGACTAATATTTCAGCATGACCTGTTGTTTCATATACTGTATTCATAGCAGTACTCCTTATGAATACTATCGGTGAATTTAAAATATTATTAATAGGGTTGATATAAAAATAATGAAGAATTAATGTATACCAATAAGGCTGAGTACATATCCGATAATGATGCCGAATGCCACATACAATACTGCACGTAATATTTCATCAATCAGTCGCGGGGGTTTTACTATCGTACAGCGAATTTCCTGTATTTGTTGCGTTACAGGATTAATAAAAAGTATTTCATGTGCTTTTGAAATATGTGCAGCAATGAGTATTGAATGCTGCAGTTGAGGTATTTGCATATTCAGAGGCTGTTCATTTGCAACAAAACCATAATATCGTTTCCCGTTTTTCTTTAAAAGAAACGGAATGGTTGTATCGGAAGAAAACAATTCATCATCAATACTCAATGTACACGGTGCGGCAATATGCAATTGCAATAAGGTGAATCCTGCTTGTTTAAGTACAGTCCATGCATTTTTAACGGCGGTTGTTTCATTATGTAATGAGCGTCCGAGTTGCCGCGATCGCTGCTGATGAATCAAATATATTGCGGTTAAACCGCCGGTAAGGAGTGTTCCGAATATTAATACTATTAATTGTTGTGTACTCATAAATACAATACCTGATTAATACTATCGGAAGAAAATAAAAATGCGTGAGCGTCGGTTTATGAATTATTTGCCAATGAGAGCGCATACCGAAACTGGCTGAGTGTGAAACCTTTACGAATAGTCAGTCGCGGCAATTCATAAATCGCGTCATTAATAGTGATGGCGGCGAAATCAACAGTGAATGCTCCTTCATATCCTGCATCTTTTAGAATATCAATAACGGTTTTATTCCGTGCACCATAGGGATATGCAAGATATTTTATTGGATGTCCGATTTGATGTTCAAGAATATTTTTTGAAACGGTCAGTTCATCCGTGATACGTTTTCGATAGTCTTCCCATTTTTCACCGTTTTGTTTTTTACTGAGCATGGGGTGGGTATGCGTATGACATTGAATATCAATTCCGTACGCATCAATTTCCCGTGCCATATCCCAGGTTAGGGCGTTGCGAGCATGACCGACAAAGTTGTCGGTATAAATGAACAGTGTTGCTGAGAAACCGTATTTTTTCAAAATCGGATATGCGACTGTATAGGTGCTGCGATATCCGTCATCAATGGTTATGACACATACTTTTTCGGTAAAGGACCAATCGTTTTCAAGGTGGGCGGCTAATTCACGTACCGTTATTACTTTCCAGCCGCTTTCATGTAAATGATGCATTTGTTCTTCAAACTCTTCCGGTGTTACCGAGTAGGAGTTTTCTCCATTGAATCCATGATAACACAGTACCGGTATTTTATTAATGGTGCCGCCTTCAATAAACTTATACACTTCGGAAAGATTAAGTTTTTCTCCGGGGTTTTCTGCATGGCGGGCAATTGCTTTTTGAATAAGGGAATGATATTTTTTTAAGAGTTGTTTATCGTTTGGATTCTCATCAAGTTTATTGTTAAGAGTGGTAAGATGCGTTTCTGTAATCATGCGGCGGCGGAGTGATTCAATGTTATCATTATAGTGTGCGAGATCATTTTCAAGTTGTGTCGTATTAGCGCGCAGTGCTTGCAGGGCGGCATTCGTTGCCGCAAGGGTTCGTTTAAGATTGTGTATGGTTTGTTCCTGTTTTTGTATTTTCATTCGTGCTGTTGTTTCACGTGCATCAGAAATTTCTGTATTTTTGATGGCGGAAAGTAAAATTGTATTACTGTTATTAACCGAACACAATGCTGTTTTCAACCGGATAATTTCCTCTTCATGTTCTTTGCTGCGGTTTTGTTCGGTAATAAATTGTGCTTTCAAACGGGTGTTATCATCGCGGGCGACAGTACGTTCCTGCAACAGTATTTCGTTGTTTTTCATAAGCGCTTCAATATCCGAAGTCAGCTGCTGTATTGTTTCTTTTTGCTGAACCGTATTGCGGCGGAGTTTTTTAATTGTATTATCTGTACGGCTACGATGCCGTGCATGATTGGTTTTTATTTCGGTAATGTTTTCTTGTAAGCAGATGACTTTCTTTTCAAGACGTGCCTTTTTTCGTAATACTGTATTAAGTGTGTGGCGCTGTTTTTTAATTGTTTTTGCCAGCTGTTCTGATTGATTTTTCCGAGTGCGCAGAGCAATTTGGCATGAATTATTTTGCGTTTGCAGCTGTAAAGCTTTTTCATTTAAATCATGCAGTGATTGAGAAAGCCGCACATTTGATTTTTCTAACTCTGTTGCAGTGGTGTCGTAAATATTCATACGGTGTTGTAATTGTTTGTTTGAATATGCGATGTTTCGTAATTGATTTGTTGCGGATGCATGGATCTGTTCAAGCAGTGCCAGATTATTTGATACGGTATTGAAAGAGGTTTGTAGCGTATATAGTTTTTGGGCAATGATAGTATTTGATGAACGCATATCTTCTATTTCAGAAGATAATAATTTTAGTCGGGCACGATAGGTGTTATTTTCAGTTTGTATATGCCGTATCGTGTTGCTGGCAGTTTGATACTTTTTATGCAAATGCGGCAGAGTTTCATCATGCAGCCTGGAGAGTTCGTTATTATAGGTTTTACAGCGCCGGTTATAGTCATTATTTAATGCCGCATAATCGGAGAGTTTTTTTCGTAATGCGGCTGCTGTTTTTTCAAGAGATTTATTTTTTGTATTCAATGTACTCAAACGCTTGTGCAGTTCCGTGGTCTGAGCGATTAATGCAGTATTATTTGATTGTATTACTGCTATGCGTTGTTCACGCAAATGATATTTATTTAGCTGCCGGAGACTGTCAGCGTATTGTACTTTCAGTTTGCTGAGCACTGCATTTGATTTTTTCAATGCGGCAATATGCTGTTCGTCAGCAGCATGCTGATTGATATAACTGATATTTTCATGATGTAATGCATTCGTACGTGCCGCTGCTGCTGCAAGAGTTGTATGTGTTGCCTGTAATTGCGATTTTAATTCTTTTATCTGTTGCTGATGGCGTTTATTGTCCCAGCCAAGTGAAAGATACGCGCCGCTTAATACATTATAGTCATCGCATTGGTGACGGTATTTGTTTTCGTTTTCAGCAATGATACGAGCCTGCTGTTTGTTGGTTTTATACAGATGTGCGGACTCATTGCGTAAAGCAGAATAATCATCGTCTAATGCGGCATAATTGCTTTTCAGTGTATCGTATGTATGTTGAAGAGAAGTAATGGTATGCGTGGCGTGGCGATAATTATCATCGAGTCGGGAGTTTGACGATAAAGCATGATTGAGTTCAGTGTGTAATTGTTTGTTTTCATCTTTTTGTAACGCTGCCGCAGCACGCAGTTCATTCATGCGTTGCATCAATTCAGCGTTTTTCTTCACCAGCGCATGATATCTATTTGTATGAGCACTGTTTTCCTGCTTCAATAATTGTATATAGGTATTGGTGTTCATCAGTGCATTTGATGCAGTATAATAGTTTTCCTGCAGTGCAATAAAGCGGTTTGAGAGAAGTATAAGCCGATTAGAAAAATCAGCTGCGGTTATACTGAGAACCCGGATATTTTTATTATATGTTTTACCGGTCTTGCGGAGTTTTTTATTTTCTGCATGCAGCGTTTTATTTTGATTTTGAATTCGGGTCATTTCAGTATTTAAAGAAGTAATACGTTTATTGTACTTTTCTTTTAGCGAGGATGTTTTTTCATCGGTTATGGCACGTTGTTTCGTTCGGGCAGCATTCTCTTTTTCAAGAGCAGCGTGTAAGGTGTTGAGTTTGTTTTTGTATTTATTTAATACCGCAATTGTATTGCTGTTTTTTTGTGCCGCCGCGCTGTATTTTTTTTGTAGGGTATTATTCTCTTCACGTATAACAGTAAGCTGATTGCTGATAGCATGATGGTTTTTGCGAATAGTGCGTAATTCATCATACAGTATTTGATTGCTGATGCGAAGATTGTTTACTTGTTCAGTCGAGGTTTGTGAAAGATTGTTTATACGATTACGTAATGCTGTTTGCAGTACGCGTTGTTGTTGACGTGCTGCCATCAGTTCCTGCGCATGGTTCGTTATTGTTTGTTTCAGCAATTGAATATAGGCACGATTTTCTTCACGTGTCGTGTTGTATGCAGAAATCGTATTTTCAAGACGTATACATTTTTCTGCAAGTGTATTAATATGATGCTGTTGTTTTTTAATACGATTACTATCAGCAGTATGCCGACTGCTGTAATGAGTACGTGTTTCGAGTACAGCTGCCTGCAGTATTTTATTATTAGTACGATATTGTGTAAGCATGTCATTTTGCGATGCGATAGTATTTGAAAGAGTGATACTATGTGTTTGTAATTCAGCAAGCGTTTTCTGCAGGTTGGCTGCCATAGCGTGTAAATAGTTATTACTGACAGATAGTTTATTATTAATCGTATTGAGATGATTGGTTTTATGTTTAGTATGAACAGATACGCTTTTCGAGTAATAACGCTGATTAGAGAGTTGATGCTGCAGTTCGATAATTTCTTTCCGTATTAATAATTGTTGTGCTTCAGCTGCCTGCAGTTTTTTCTCAGCATTGAACCAGCGGTTTGACCATATCATACTTAATTTTTCAAGGTGATGCAGGGTGTTTGTCGATGAAGATGTAGCTGGAGATATATTTGTACGAAAATGCTGTGTTAATGAAGCAGCCGGTACAGCAGCAGAAGTTTCCGCGTGTGAACTAACGGAAAGCAGCAGCATCAGCAACAATACTGCCGAAATAAAAAAGTTTGACATAGAATATCGCGTGAACATAGCTTGTAATATATATATCGAAAAGAATAGCGGTGTGGTTTAGCCCTGAAAAGATATTTTTATCGCAGCATACCGAGATTTGACGCAGCTGTAATCCATGAAGTCTGCCATGCCCGCCAGTCTTCATTCACCATTGAATGCAATGAAAGAAGACATAAACCGTTAATATAACAAACGTTGCCGCTGTGTATTGTCTGATTAATAAAATTTGCCGTATGCTGTGCGGTATAGGCAATAGTATATATTTGATCATCACGAGAGTTTGCCGATTCAGCGGAATTTTTTAAAAAGGCATGTTGTGGTGCTGTTATCCCCAGCAGTATATGCGGTATTCTATTCAATGCAGTGTTTAATCCGGCGCACAGGGTGTTAATTCGCTGTAATCCGTCCTTAAAATTTTGATTATACGCTGTTGATGACAGGTCGGTTTTATCAGGAAGATTAATAATTATTTCATCCGCTTCAGTAAATAACTGCTGCCATACGGTTGTATTATCCATATATGCAGTATTAATATCATGTAATGATAGGGTAATGCTGATGTGTATAGACGGATAAATATGATTAAGATAGCGAAGCCATTGTGCATAATCCCGTACCGGAAAAGTGGTATTTGACACTATCGGCAGCGTAAAATCAAAATGAAAATTATTTAATCCGAAAGTTTCAATGGCACGGGTAAGAGAATCATTAAAGTTTTGAATCCAGTAATCATCGTCAAGCAGGACCGTCGTTCCGATAGTTCCGGAGAACCATAAAAAAACCGACTGTTGCCGAGTATACGAATTTATTTTATTGATGAAACTATCCATATCTTCCGGGAAATAATTAACCGTAACATCACCGCTGTTTACGGTTTGAGCAAAGAGAATATAACAATGATGTATATGATTATCGTACAGAATATCGGCAAATGAACGTAACTGCTCGGGTGACCAGTTCACGGCGTGAGAACGAAGTCGAATACCATTGATCATTTCCGGTGCTGCCGGAATATGAGCCGGTGTTCGTATAGCAGTATTGAGTTGAGTATTCGTATAGGCGGGTTCTGTAATTACGGCATGATTGTTTGCAGATGCCGTGTTCTCTTGATGCAGGGTTTTTGAACAGGTGCTGCCGAGTACTAAAAGACAAGTAGAAAACAATAATACGGACATCCGATATTTCATAATTACAATGTACCATAGAACTGTATTTTTCGCAAGAAACATAGCTGTACTGCAATACGTAAATATTTTCATTATTCGTCTTATTAAAAATTACAGTTGACCGATATTTATGAAAGAACAAACTGCGTCTTCAAACTCAGGAGGATACCATGGAGAAGAGACGTTTCATGCTCACAAGTGTAGTGATAGTATTAGCAATACTTCTTTTACATGCCAGTACACTTGGTGATGAAATGCTTAATGTTGTCAATACGCCGACAGCATATTCATTAATGCGCGGATTTTATTATGTTAATATGAATGCGTACGGCGGCGGAGGTATTAATACACGTATTGCGATTGGTTTAACCGATCGCTTAACGTTGGGATTAAGTGAGGATGTTGAAGGTCTTGTCGGGCAGCATCATATGCGATGGTATGTTCCCGGGGTGCTTGCGCGTATAACCTTTCTTTCTCCTGATGAATATCCGATTGGTTTTGCACTTGGTTATGATTCATTTTATTTTGGTGAGCTTGCGAAGAAAGCACATACCAGACCGATGGTTAGGTATACTGAAGATGGAACAGCATCAACAAATGTTCAGGAAGAATTAATATACGGCATATATTTTGCCTGTACGCATCCGTTTATACTGCTGCAGGGGATGAGTAAACTGAATTGGGGGCTGCGTATTCCGTTAGTTCCGTATGAAGCGCGTGGGAAGGGTGAAAATATTTCTACCTATATCAGTATGATAGTTCCATTCGCGGCGGATTTTCGATTATACGGCGAGATTGAAAGTATTTATTTCAATGCCGCGCGAGCAGGTGAAATTTTATATAATGCGGGATTCCGCTATAATATTACGCAGGAATTAGGGCTTTCATTTAAACTGCATTACTCAATGGATAGAAATATTAATCCGACACAAAAACCAAGTCGTGTTATTTGTATTGAGTATCAGAACTTGTTTTACTAAGCGGTAAAAACCCGAATCCGGCGGCCGGAGTATACATTCCAGATAGGGTCCCGCCGGTTATTCGGTCATGTATAGATTATAGTAGTATAAGCACAACAGTACGTTGTGCTTTTTTTTAGTAGCGTATCATTTCGATATACACGAGCGCCGGTATGAAAAAGGTATGTTATAATAACGGCAGTACTACTGTTCCGGAGAAAACTTCTGAAGCCGGACCGGTCATAATAAGTTCGCCGTCCGGTTGTTGTGTAATACGCAATGTTCCGAGCGGTAGATGAACGGTTATACTTTTTTGGTGGGTATGGGTTTTCATAAATGCAGCGGCAGAAGCGGTTGAACCGGTACCGGATGCAAGTGTAATACCGCTGCCGCGCTCCCAAATACGCAGAGCAATATTTTTATCATCAATAATCTGAACGAATTCAACATTGATTCGGTTTGGAAACAATGCATGAGATTCCAGCAGGGGCCCCCACTGTTCAAGCGGGATACGATCAACATTTTTAGTAAAAATAACACAATGCGGATTTCCCAGTGAAAGACAGGTTGCCGTAAAAGTATGGCGTGCGACGGTAATATTTTGTTTAATGAACTCACGCATTCGTGTTTTTATCGGGATGCGGGTGCAGTCAAAAAGCGGTTTTCCCATTGCAACAGAAACGCGGCGGACTGTGCGGTTATTACGGGAAAGAAAGAGAGTTAATTTTTTTATTCCTGCTTGTGTTTCACAGGTAATTATTTTCTTTCTGATAATACGGTGTTCATAGACGTATTTTGCCAGACAACGAATACCATTACCGCACATTTCAGCTTCTGACCCGTCAGCATTAAACATGCGCATACGGACATCAGCTTTTTTTGATGGCAGTATTAATATTAAACCATCACTGCCAATACCCGTATGCCGATTACTTACAATTCGTGAAAGCCGTTGCGGATTACGTATGGCAATGGAAAAACAATTAATATATATGTAATCATTGCCGAGTCCGTGCATTTTAGTAAATGATATTTGTTGCTGCGCCATAGTACTATATTCCTTATGGAGAAATATCGGGTATGTCTATTTATTACCTTGCAAGCGATATATACGATTAAACCGGTTCAGCTTCTTCAATGAGAGCTGCTTCTTCAATAGAATCATGCCTGATATATTTTATTAGTTCAAGACAATTAATTTCATTGTTTTTATATTCATAATGAATTTCATTCATGACTTTTGTCATCAGATATATACCAAGTCCACGCGTTCGGTATTCATGAGCATGCTGCTGCAGGTTCGGGAGCTTTGCTTCTGTCGGATTAAATTGTTCGCCGTTATCGGTAATGGTAACATAAAACTTATCAGGATCGAAATCAATGGCAACGGTTAATCGTTCGTTTTCATCATCTTTATAATTATGTTCAATAACATTGGCACAGACTTCATCAATTGCAAGTTCAATATGTGCACATTCGGCATCTGAAAATGATGCGCGGCATGCTTGTGTATGAACAAATGTTCGAATAGCATGAAGATTTTTTCGGTGAGCGGCAACGGTAATGGAATTGTTGTCAGGAATGTCTTTCATGATACCGTCCCGGTTGACGGGCCTTGTTTTGTTAATGGTTGTTGGCTGGCGGCGGCTGTTTTTTTTATGGTCCGCGGTATACCGTCTTTACATGCTTTAACAACTAAAAAGGCAATATCGTCATTCTGCGGGGCATCGCCGACAAATGCATCAATATCAGCAATAATGTTTTCAACGAATTTTTTCGGTTCAAGAAGAGCAAATTTATTGATGGCGGCATGAAAACGTTCTTCACCGTATTCTTCACGATTTTTATTCATTGATTCAAGAATGCCGTCTGTATACGTAATAATTATATCACCTTCATGGAGCTGTAAACGGGCTCCTTGCAAACGCGGACGGAATATTTTATTTTTCTTCGCGCCAATAGCGATACCTTTCGGCGGGAACGCTTTACAGCGTCCGGCTCGTTTCGAATAAATAATCAGCGGGTCATGTCCTGCATTTGCCAATTCCAATATCATCGTTTGGGTGTCCAATATACCATAGAAACATGAAACAAACATTCCGGGATCAATATCCGGATACAAGAGTTCATTGGTACGGCACAATGTTTCAAAAGCCGATGCTCCCTGAAAGGCTTGAGTGCGAATAGTAGAACGGGTCATGACCATGACCATCGCTCCCGGGACCCCTTTCCCCGAAACATCCGCCATAATTATACCGACACGGGTTGCATCAATACCAATAACATCAAAATAATCGCCGCCTATTTCTTTCGCGGATTTATAAAACGATCCGTATTGAACACCGGAAACATCAGGGAATTTTTTCGGCAACAAGGACGTTTGAATATTTGTTGCGATACTAAGTTCGTAGGTAAGCCGTTCCTGCTCTATCATTGATTTTTGAGCTTCAAGCAAGCGTGAGGTCATCGTATTAAACTCAACCGCCAATGCTTCAAGTTCATCTTTTGTTGCAACATCAATCTGATAATTCAGATTTCCGTTTCCGATTTCAACAGCACCTGCATGGAGTTTTTTAATCGGGCTGACAATATACGTGGAAAGAAAAAACGCCGCAGTAATGGCACCGCCGATTACCAGCAGTGATACAATAAAACCAAGCAGTATTGTTTTATTTATTTCACGGGTAATAACTTTTTGCTGGAAACTGACCCGCGCAAGTGCAATAACCTGATCACGTCCGCCGATATAGGTAACAATGGGAAAAGCATATTCCCGCAAACGGCGTCCGCTGCTGAACTTAACCTTTAATCGGTTTGTTGCTGCTGCTAACGTTATATAGTCTTTCCAATCATCATAGGGGATAGGATCTTTAAATACTGCACCTAACGGAACGATAATTTCTCCCTTATTGCGGAAACTGTCGATAATAAAAGCATTGGAAACACCGGATTCGGATCGGACAATATCATTGACGAGCACAAGAGTATTGAGCATGGAACCGCCGACAATGTCAAGATCTTCACTTGCGGTGCGTGCTATCGTGCGGCATATTAAACGTGCTTGTTCATCCAAACGAAGTTCAAGTTTTTGACGTGTTTGATTGATAAGGATAGTGCTGATAACCAGTACAATGACAATAGAAAATATTCCGATAAGAGCACCGATTTTTATCTGAATACCGAATGTAAAACGCCCAAGACCAAATGGCAATTCAATCTGTGGTACACCGGAACCGGTTTGCGTTTTCGGTTCTTGTTTTTGAGACTGCTGACCTTCAGACTCGGACATAATAATTAAAGAACATTCCTTTATTCAGTGCCGGATACTATTGTTGTGCGGATACTTCGCCGGATTCATTTACCGTTAAAATACTGCTGCATCCTGAGCAACGATATTTACCGGGCTTATTCACTTTTAATTTTTTACCGCAGTTCGGACACCCGAAGATGAGCGGAAAAATAATATCAGCAATGGCTTCTTCAGCACCGGTTCCGGATTCAGCACCATTACTTCCGCCTATTGCCTCAAGTGCTTCACTTTCATCACGAACGACTTCAAAGAGACTTAAAAAACCAAGTAATTCAAAAACCTCTACCACTTTTTTCGTTAAATTACACAGGATAAGCCGTCCGTCATCTAAATCATCAATTTCTTTTGAGAGCGCCATAAAAGCGCCAATTCCTGCTGATGATATATATTCCAATCCGCTGGCATTAATAATCAGTTGATGATGATCACTTTCGAGTTTATCGAGAAGGCTTGCTTGAAATTCACGGGCATTATACGAATCAATATAACCCTTGAGCCGGATTATTAATGTATTGGTATCCTGAGAGTTTTCGAATTGGATTGTTATTGCTTCTAGTTGTTTTTCTTCCATAATTCCTGTCTATATCCTCCTCATCTCAGCCGGTACATTAGCATAAGGATTACATACAACGTATACCATGCTTATTATAAAAGACGATTTATCATTGTCAACTGTATTTGTTAAATGCAGAGCCTAAATATTTGTACAGTATTACATTAATACTCTTAAAACCATTATATACTTAATAATATAATAGGATTTTTAAAAAATGTGTATATTTAACTGTTTGATTATTGACACGAGTCATCGCGATGTTATTATTTGCGTATTATGAAACATTTTACTATTGGGGATAAAGAGTTTCCGCATAATGGTCCGCCGTTGCATGTTGCTGAAATTGGCTTAAATCATGGGGGAAGTGTAAAAAAAGCTATTTCATTGATGTTTGAGGCAAAAAATGCCGGTGCCGATGCAGTAAAATTCCAATATATTATACCTGATAAGTTTATTAATCCGAAACATCCGGCGACGCAGGAAGCATATACGCTTTTTAAAAAGACTGCACTTTCAGATAATGATTATTACCGCTTAAAACAAGTTGCCAGTGATGAAAATCTTTTGTTCTTTTGTTCAGTATTTGATGAAGTCTCACTTAATCGACTTGAGGATATTGGTGTTGAATTATATAAAATTGCTTCCGGTGATATTATTAATATCCCATTATTAAAAGCAGTGGCTGCAACCGGAAAACCGATTATTCTTTCGACCGGAGCTTCAACGTTACAGGAAATTGATCGGGCAGTACGACTTTTAAAAAGGAAAAACGGGAAAATAATACTGTTGCATTGTGTCTCAGAGTATCCGTGTGACCCTCAGATGGTTAATTTAGCGGCTATGGATGTTCTGCAGCGTCGGTATTCGCTGCCGGTAGGGTTTTCCGACCATACAAAAGGTGATTTTACTGCAATCATTGCCGCAGTGATGGGGGCGCAGGTTATTGAAAAGCATTTTATGGCGGCAGGTGATGAAAAGGCATTAGATGCGGTTGTATCACTGACTGCGGAGGAATATGCGCGTATGATTCGCCGGTGCACTGCTGCGGTACGTATTAAGGGCAAAGCACATAAGGAGCCGACTACACAAGAAGTCGCAACGAATATGATTGGACGACGCAGTCTTTATGCTGCCCGGGATATACCGCCAGGAACGAAGATTACACGTGATATGGTTGCTATTTTACGACCGGCGGATGCATTTCCGCCTTCTAAATTATTATGGCTTATCGGAAAGCGTACGAATAAAAAAATAGCGATGTTTGAAGCGTTTGATATTGAAAAAATACAGTGAATATGATACTATCATAACCGGAAATTATAAGGATAACAGATTCGGGTATTGTATACGACGTACGTTTTATCTTTAATAGCTTTTAAAGAGCATGTCGGGAGAGTTCATTATTTATAATCAAGTATTTTATCGATTATGCCGACATTGCTAATAAGGTTGTTGTATGAATAGACAAAAATCTGATCCGGCAAAAAATTATAAGACCGCGCAAATTAAAACTGCCAGTCAGGGCCGTCTGATTATCATGCTCTATGACGGAGCGATTACGTTTATTACCACGGCAATAAATGCCGTTCATGAAAAAAAAATAGAACAAATCCATCATAATATAACACGTGCACAGGATATTATTACTGAATTAATGACATCGTTAAATTTTGAATCCGGCGGTAAAATAGCACAGGATCTTTTAAGTATTTATATATTTATTAATAAACAGCTTATTGAAGCAAATATAAAAAAGACGGATGCACCATTACATGAGGCACTTTCTCTGTTACGGGGTTTGAAGGAATCATGGGAAAAAATTTCCGAAACTGAATCTGCTGCGCGTAATTTCGGTCGTTCAGATACTGAAAGCGGTATTAATCTTGCCGGATAATCTTATTCCTCAATTAAAAAAACTCTCTGCAATGTATGAAAAACTCAAAATATATATTACACAACAGAAGGACGCTATAACGTCCGGTAATCAGAAAATACTTTCATCAATAAATACTCATGCGCGTCAGCAGCAAAGTGCGATTGAAGCAATGCAGAAAGAGACTGAAATTATTGCACGGACAAAAGCCTTTATCAGTGGAAATACTGATGCACATAGTCGCGGAAAACCATTTCCGAAAAGAAAAATACAAAAAATAACCGCTCTTTTTAACCGGCTGAGTGAAATGGTAAAACAAATATCTCTTGATCTTGAACACAATATCACTATGCAAAAAGAAGCAGAACGTGTATTTAAAGAAAAATACAACGGTTTTTTAGATAAACCTTCCACCTAGAGAATATACGGACGGCACAGTAATCAGCATAATTTTATACATTAATTGGGATTTATACGCTTTTATATGCTATAAATAATTCGATAAATCTGCAGTTGTTCGGTCAACCCGCCATGTGCGGTAATACTGCATTAATTTTTTGCATTCATATGTAATTGAAACACGGGAAACAATGCTATTTTCTGATTTTGTTAAAAAGAGATATATGGCGGTTTCATCGGTGCTGAAGCCGGATGATTTTTCAATGGTACGACCGAATGCAGGATCGGTATCCTCTGAGAACGATCCGCCGCCGGAATATTTTTTATTAAGCGCATTGTTCAGCGCAGTATAGACGGCATCTGCCTGCTCATTATTCCATTCATTAATTGCCGGGTATGAAAAATCAAGTGTTACTGCAGCAAGCCGACCGAACAGTAAATGAAAAATAACACGTGTATTATATTGACCCACATGGTCATAGGTCTCATAGAAATGCATTACCCGAGAGGAGTTGGCGAATCCGCAAATGTATTCAACCGGAACATGATAGGGTTCCCAATCAGGATATATCATATATGAATACAGTTCCCCGCCTTTTGTCCCCCACGGGATATTTCTAAATCCTTCTTTAAAATCATCAAATATTACGGGTCCGGCATTGATGGTGATAACAAGAAGTATTAATAATAAAAACGGTTTCCACTTCATTACAGTATCCTTTGTATCTATAAATAGTGTACTTGCCAGTATATCATCAGATGAAGCATTGACAAGGTGTATACTATAACTATCGGCATCTATACGGTTAAAAACCACTGTATTTTTAATTATATATATTGTACGGTATTGGAATGAAAAATAAACAGAAATATCGTGCTGCGGTAATTGGATGCGGACGAATTGGTTCATTGCTTGAAAATGATTCTCTTCGTGAGAAACCCTGCACACATGCCGGCATGTATCATGCGCATCCGCGTGTTATATTGAGTGCCGGTTGTGATATCAATCCGAAACGGCGTCAGCAATTTAAAAAGCAATGGAATGTTGATGCCGTATTTCCGAATGATACTGCATTGTATGCGACAATGATTCCGGATATTGTCAGTATTGCTGCATGGCAGGACAAACATGCGGCATTAGCACGACGGGCAGCACATGCCGGGGTCAAAGTTATTATTCTTGAAAAACCGATTACCGTATCGTTAAAAAGTGCCGCCTCATTAATACGGTATTGTAAACAAAAAGGTGTATATCTTATTGTTAATCATGAACGTCGATTTGACACTCGGTATTATGCCGTGCGCGAATTATTGACATCAGGCAGACTTGGTGTGGTGCAGACGATTTATGCCTCGGTCCTTGGTCCGCCGCATGGGCGCGGAACAGTGCCGATTGAAAAATCAACATTAATGCATGATGGCACACATTGTATTGATGTACTGCGAATGTTGTTTGGTCAGCCGTATTCTGTACATGCGCGGCATTACCGTCGTGATACCTATCATGCGTTTCTTTCTTTTCAGCATAATGTTGAAGCAGTGATTGAAGCCGGCGGCGAGCGTGATTATTTTTTATTTGAAATGCGTATTGAATGCAGGAAAGGAGTTATCGTTGTCGGCAATACAACTGCTGAGGTATATGAATCGCAGCCAAGCAGACATTATGACGGATTTTATGAACTGCGAAAAACAATGTTTCCGAAATATAAAAGACAACCGACATCATTTGTTAATGAAATACGTATGGTTGTTGATTTTCTTGACGGTAAAAGAACAAAACTCCCTTCAACCGGCAACGATGGGTATGCAGCACTTAAAATTATTTATGCCATTGATACAAGTGCTCGTTCTCATGGAAAATTAATACGATTATAATAAATAGAACGATTATTTTTTTGCACCGTAATATATTGCTGTACATCCGGGAGATTCAGTACATGCAACATAATGCATTCTTACATTTTTCAAGGGAATATTTTTCTCCATCTGTTCAAAAATGTAGCGGGCAAGATTTTCAGCAGTTGGATTTTGAGTAGTAAAGGGGGGGATATTATTTAATGTGGAATAATTAAAATGATCAAGAATTTCTTTAAGAACGGGCTTTACTTCGGTGAAGTCCCATACCATACCGACTTCGTCAACATCTGACCGCCTGAGGGAAACTTTAATTTGCCAGTCATGACCATGAATGTTTTCAACTTCACCGGCAGTGTTTTTTACATAATGTGCTGCGGAGATAACGTCTTCAAGAATTATTTCAAACATAGTATATTCACCATTTAATTTTATAGGGTACTGTATATCGGGAAATAGGGTTCGTCAAGATTGAAATAAAGTATTGCAGTAGATTATATAAATAATGTATAATATAGAACAATACTTTTCTGGAGGCGGTTATGAAAATACATGTAATTGTTATTTTTATGATGACGCTGTTATTGATGACAGGATGTGCGGCTAAAATACGAGTAAAGAACGGCGGCACAAGCACTATTCCTCTTTATCCACTTGTATTAAATAATGCAGATTTTTCCGGTATGACATTAGACCCCGGTGTAACGACCGGTTATAAGAAATGCAAAAAGGGTGTTTTTAAAGTAAATAATATAACCATTAAAGATAATGAGGGAGATACATATCGTATAAGAGCAGGAAAATATACTTATACTATAGATTATACTACAGGAAAGCGAACAATAGCGCATGGTATATGCAATGGAGATATTATACAGGATGAAGGTGCAACACCACTGGAATAATGCATACGGGTACAATGTATATATTAATGCAGTGGCTATATCAGGGATTAAGAAGTTTACTATTGTATGCAGAAATACAACATGTGGATTACCGTGAACGTTCGATACCGACTCTGCTGCACTGACGACGGATGGGGCATAATGAACAATATGGTGATACGGGACGGCATGTTTCCTGTCCGAATCTGACGAAGTAATCATTAATAATAATCCAGTATTTTTCAGGAAGTTTTTTATTCAGAACCGTTTCCGTTTCATCCGGTGTTTTTGTTTGTACATACCCCAGTCGATTGCATATTCGATGAACATGAATATCAACACAAATTGCAGGAATACCGAAACCAACTGATAATACAAGGTTTGCGGTTTTTTTGCCGACTCCCGGCAATGCGAGTAATTCTTCACGAGAGGAGGGGACTGTGCCGTCATAGTCCCTGAGAAGAATATCGGCAATTTTTTTTAATTGTTTGCTTTTTGTATTATAGAATCCTGCAGGATAAATAGTATTTGCAATATCAGTATGCGAAAGAAGCGCGAGTTTTTTTAATGTCGGCGCTTTTTTTATCAGGCGTTGTGCTGCAGGAACCGAAACAGTATCTTTTGTTCGTAAACTAATAATTGTAAAAACTAATACACGATAGGGGTTGTGCATGGTATGAGCCTGATCGGTTGCCGGAAGGCTTCCTATATGCGCATCAATGAACAGTTGTATTTTTCTGAACGCATGAATAAATGTTTTTGTTGATATCATTATTGATCTATATCGTTATTATGCACAGAAAATATAATACCGGAATCCATTTTTCTGTTGTTATACGAATAAAAAAGCCCGCCGGCATATGCCGGCGGGCTTGATACTTTTACAAGAGCGTAATTTTATTGACCGCCGGTCTGTGAAGTTGAACTGCTCTTACCGCTTGCTTTTTCTTCAGCTTTACGGAGCATTTTTTCATATTCTGAGCGTTCCTGATCCATTAAAATACGTTCATCAGTAATAACTTGCGGATCGGTCGGTGTATCTTCTTCAAAGCGTTCAACACCGCTTGTGTTAATCATATCAGAACCGTCATAGTATTCCTTATGTGCGAGTAAATCAACAGCAGCATCAAGGTCATCAAAATAGCAATAATAAACGCCATTTGGTTCATCAGGGTCATGTCGAATAACAAAACGTGTAATGTAGAGTGTAATAAACTGCGGAACATGTTTTTGATATTGCGGTACATGATCCGGCAAATATGCCCACATTCGCTTCCAGCCTTTGAAATTCATTGATCCCATATCAATTTTATATTCATAATTGTCTTTTTTTGTTTTTACCCATACTTCCATGTGATGGCGATAATTACGACCGCAGACCCACATGTAAATTGCTTTACATCCGCTGGGGATAAGAATCGGCTGCGGAGGTGTAATTTCAGTCCAGGTAAACCCGCGGGTGTAGGTCCATTCTTTAATACCAAGACAATAATACATTCCATGACCGTCACGTCGATCATCACGTAAACCATCACTGGTGCTGTTCGGATCACCGTAGAGAATACGTGGACCGCCGGCAACTTTTTTTGCTTGAGAATATCCAATATCCGAAGGTGTTTTTGCCTGCCAGCTTTCACAGTTTTCAAAATCTTCCAGTTCAAGTAATTCAACCCACTGAAGACTTGACCAACTCGGGAAGGGGTCAGCACCATTAAAGTTTTCAGGTGCCGATGCATCTGATGTCGCTGCTGCTAGAAGATATCCCACAGCAATGATAGTCCCCATAATTATCGTTGCAAAAAGTATTAATCCGATTTTTTTCATTGCATAAGCTCCTTTCAGCAGCTCTTAATATCCGGTTTCAGAGATTTGTTCGGGTTTTTCTTTTCCCATAATTTCATACAAATGTTTTCGTGTTACTTCATCACCGTCAAATCGTTGTATATATGTATCTGTAATTGCTTTTAGTTCATCAATGGCAACAAAGAAACGATCAACTCGTTCGTTCGGGTCAACTTTGAAAACAATACGTGTTACACTCAGCGGTTTTTCACGCGGCAGGTACGGATCATTTTGCGGTATATATTCCGGAACTCTGCGTGAAAGGTTTTTCCATCCGAAGTAATCCAATTTGCCCATATCCAGCGGATGAACAAACCCGCGATAATCCATCAGGTGTATTTCGCAATTAATATCATATCCGGTTCCGTATACCCAGCAATCAATTTTCTTTGCATATCCGGGAACGCGGATCGGATTTTTCGGAATAAGCGCAATCCAGTTATAACCGCGATTTTTCCATGCGGCAAATAATGCAAGAACCGCAGCATTTTCTGCGTTATCTTTTAATTTTTGTGCAATTGAGGGATCCAAATACAATGGATCAGCCTGCAGCCCCCATGGTGAACCGGTCATAACATTCATTCGTGTTCGTTTGACCTTCGTGCTTTCATATTTCGGCATTCCGTATTCGTCTTCCACACCGGTATATTTACTGACTGAAACTTCATTGGTATCAATATTGACGGAATAATCCAATGCCCATAATTCTTCAGCGCGTGATGGTTCTTTGAGATAATCAAAACCGGCAAGAGTAATGCTTGAAATAATTTCAGGTTGATTTTTGTTATTCCGGTAACCTTGAGAATACACAGTTACTATTACCGAAAAGCAGACAGCAACTATTACGGCAATACCGGAAATGATATATCCTGCTTTAACATGCTTCATGATAAAAATGCCTCCACTCTGTTTGAGTTTGCATCCTGACACATATGCTATACAGACCAGTGATTTTACAAAAAAATACCATAGAGCGTATTTCTTGTCAAACTATAAATGCACGTTTGTCTGCTTTATTTGGTCATAATGCTTCTTTAGTACATACTGTCAATCGACAGCACTGCGTGCATATAACAATTATAACAATGTATATCGTAATTGACATTCATTGTCGTGTTATAAACAGTCAAATAGTAATAACTATTCGTTCTGCATGCTGTTTATATTGTCGTCATGCACAGTGATTTTCTTGATATATTATATATATCGATTTATCAATGAATTGACCGCTCTTTTTGTTCTTTATTATATGCTTCTTCGCGCATAGTATTAATATAATCGGGCGATTCAAAACTGTATGAAAAATTAGTATGAATATCATAACGATTTTCAAGAATGGCGACAACATCTTCAACAAAAACCAATTCTTCATCTGTCGGAATAACAAATATTTTAACGGGAGAGTCATTGGTACTAATAACGGATTCGTGATACCGGCTGACTGCTTTGGTATTGCGTTCTTTATCTAAAATAATGCCGATATTTTCTAAATCCGTAAGTGCCTTTTCTCGTATAGGATATGCCAATTCTCCCACACCGGCGGTAAAAACAACAGCATCGACATGTCCCAATGCAGCAGAATATGCGCCGATATATTTTTTAATATGATAGGATTCAATATCAATGGCAAGCTGTGCGCGTTTATTGCCGTTTTTTGCTGCTTCTAAAACATCGCGGCGATCAACAAATTTTCCGGTAATCCCTTTAATTCCGCTTTCTTTATTGAGAATCGTTTCGCATTGCCGGACGGATATTTGTTCTTTATTGCAAATAAAAGGAATAATTGCCGGATCAATATCGCCGCATCGAGTTCCCATAACCAGTCCTTCAAGCGGGGTAAACCCCATTGAATGATCAACACTAACGCCGTTTTTTACTGCTGTAAAACTAACACCATTTCCGATATGACAGGTAATTAAATTTACGTCAAATGGCGATTTGCCGAGCATAACAGCAGCACGTTTTGAAACGTATAAATGCGACGTACCGTGAAATCCGTAACGACGAACATGATACTTTGTATACCAATCAAACGGCAGTGCATAAAAGTATGCATGTTCCGGCAATGTTTGATGAAATGCAGTATCCATAACAGCAATATGCGGCACATCAGGCAGCATGTGCATCGCAGCTTCAATGCCAATGATATTCACCGGGTTATGTAATGGTGCAAGCGGTGAAAGCGCTTTTAATGTTTTTAGCACTTCACCATTAGGTCCGTCGATTTTAACTGATTTAACAAACTTTTCACCACCATGTACAACACGGTGTCCAACTGCATTAATTAACGAAATATCGGTCAGGACGCCGACATCATCGTCGGTTAATGCTTTCACTAATAGTGTTAGTGCTGAAGTATGATCAGGGCAGCTTTCTTCAAGCCGAAAGACCGGACGATGCGGGACTGAGTGTTTAATAAACGAATGCCCCATACCGATTCGTTCAACAACACCGGAGGCAATAACCGATTTTGTCGTCCAGTTATAAACATTATATTTAACCGATGAAGAACCGGTATTAATCGTAAGTATAATTGTTTCAGTCGGCATTCTTTTCTCCAGTAATTATTTTTTGTACTCATGTTCCGAATGAGGATGAGCCTATCAGATATTAATTAAATATCAACAGGAAACAACCCGTAAACTGCGCGGTCGGATTTTAATCACATATTTTGTATGTTTCATAATTTCACCGTCAAAATGTGCCGGAATGGGTGTATCGGATATCAGCGTGATTGATTTTGCCGTATAAAATGAAACAGCGCTTAATATTCCGTGTTTTCCGCGCATGGTTTTCATGACTGCCGGGAGTCGTTTTGATTGCGGCATGGCACGCATAAGACAAATATCAAGGTGGCCGTCATCTATTTCCGCTTCCGGTGTCAGTTTAAATCCGCCGCCGGCAAATTTCCCGTTTCCAATACTGCAGAGGAATAAAAGTTCAGATGATTTTTTTCCATCCACGATACAGGTTACCAGCGATTCATTATATGCACGAAGAGTTGACAGCACAATAGGAAGATATGAAATAGTTCGTTTTCCTTGTATACGCCGGCGGTATAATTCATGTGCAACCATTCCGTCATATCCGATACCGATGCAATTAATAAAAACCTGATTATTGCAAATACCGGTATCAATCAATCGGTCGGGCTTTGTTATGGCATACGATAATGCATCATGCAGCTGCATCGGCATTTTCAATGTTCGGGCAAAATCATTGCCCGTGCCGATAGGGACAACACCAAGCGATACGGTTTTATTGATTAATACACCGGCAATTTCATTTACGAGGCCGTCGCCGCCGGCAGCAATAATTCTTCGGCAGCCTTTTTTTACTGCCTCCCGAGCGCATTCACGAGCATGCCCGGTTCCTTTAGTGATATAGATTTTAAATGGTTTTTGTTGACCGCGGAGATATTGTTCAATATCTTTGATACGTAATCGTGCTTTACCATGCTGTGCCGCAGGATTAATAATGACCCCATATTGCATATATGCTTGTATAGCATTCTTACAATGCCACTGTTTATTTGATGTTTTTGATACTATCACACATATGGCAACAGTCAAGGTAAAAGATTATCATCAATACCTGATACCGCATGTCTTCAGCATATGGGGTTAATAATAATTACAATACAATTGAATAATCCTTTGATTTTTCTTTAAATCTTTATATAGTAACAGTATGAAAAAATCAGTACTGCTCTGTTCGATTGTTTGTATCAGCTTCATTGGTGTTTTTTGCATACACTGTACACCGTTTAAATCGCGATCGGAATCACTGCGTCTGGAGTTACTCAAACAGGAAAGATTCCAATCAGCACGGAACGTTACCCGGCGTATTATTCGGTTGCCGCTCGAATATAGTGTGCCGATACTATCACAAACAATAGCAACTTGTGCAAATGATACGATAAGTCTTGCGGCGCTGTATGCCATTGAGAAAGTTTTACGGAAAAAACCTGACAGTTCATTAATGATTCAATTATCTGAATCACTCCGTTCGTATGTATTGGATACACAACGTGATATATTTTACCGCTCGCATGCGCTTGAATTATTAATTAGTGAGCTGCAGTATGGCGGGGTACATTCATTATTGCTGCCGGTCTGTATTGAAGCATCCATTAAGAATCAGGAAGGCGGAATTCCTGCGGTGTTGCAGGTATATGCGCAAGCACATTGGCTTGACACACGCGCATGTCTGCAAACCCTCGCAACAGTGTTAATTCATCCATTGGTGGATATTGATATAAAGCAAAAAATGCTCATGTATATGACAAATCGCATTCCTTCACCATTTGATACGGCTATCAATGATTTTATTACACCGGATAACGATAATACTGACTCTACCCATGCTGATTATCATGCTCTCGGCGAATATATAATTTCTAATAGGGAGTATATTAATAATGAAAACCATTAATATAATAGTGTATATCATCTCAGCAATCGGATTATTGATGGTAATCGGATGTGCACCGGCGTTCACGGAAACGAAGATAATCGGTCGTGCGGGATGCAATGACTTTAATCCGGCATGGTCTCCCGGCGGGACAAATATTGCTTTTCTTTCAGAACCTCGTTCCGGCGAACCGCTGCAGATTTATCTTTGGCGTCCTGAAGGAAAAAACGGGACAATACATTCCATAACACGATATGAAGATTTTCCTGACGGGTTTGAACTTCAGCAGATACAATGGCATCCGCAGAATAATACCCTGCTTGCGGTTTATAATAATGATTTGTGGATGCTTGATACTGAAAGCCATCAAGGTATACAATTAACCCGTGCGGCAGAATTAGTGCCGGGCAAAATCGGGATTGATCCGGATATGAAATCAGTATATTGTCCAATGCTTCCGGCGGCATTATTGCCGGATATGCAATCACGTACAAACAGCACTGTTATTCCGTATCTCAGTCTTATTACACCGGCAATTGGAGTCAGCACAACATTTTTTAATGAACCGGTTATAGACTATAGTATTGATAATGCCACCAGTGTTATATTTGCCGCATTACAGCAAAGCAGCGGTGAAACACGTCTCTATGAATATCAGCCGCAGAAGCCGATATATTCAATTGCGCCGTATTTAAAGGGATGGCGCATTGAATCAGTACATCTTGTGCCGAATAATGATCAGTGGTTCGTATCCGTTTCTTCAAATGATTGTCTCGGTGTTGCTTTTGTTGATCGTGAAACCGGGTTTTTGAATTTTATGAAAGACACGAACGATGAACGTCTTCCTGCACGCGCCGGCGCATGGACGGTCAATGGATATCTCTGTCTAACCGTTGAGGAACACGAACAAACAACAGCTGCATTATACGGACCGTTTAAAAATCTTCAAAAACCCGGGAAAGCCAAACTGCAGTACCTTAATACCGGCATACCTGTTTCAGGAACAGTACCGGTCCCGTCGCCAACGGCAAAGAAATTGTGCATACAAACAGTATCTCAGAGAACAAACAATACTGCAATATCAGCAGACAGGGATTTTACCATTATTACATTCAGATGAAGCGATGTATTCAATAATTTATAAAATCGTGTATTGATTTATCGCCGGTAACATTCTATAGTTCGGCATTGGCATAAAAGGAGAGCATTGTGACGGATTTAAAGAAAACCGTATCAAAAGAAGAAATATTCCGCCGCCGTTTACAGCGTGAACGGTTAAGCTGGATCACCGTAATCATTATACTTATCGTTATAAATATGATAATGAAAAATACGGGTTTTCTTGGTGGAGAAGGACAACGTGTTGTCCCGGCAACGATTACCCGTGTCATGCAGATTGTTACAAAAAACTTTGTCAGTGAAGTTGATATTCCCCATATGGTTGATGGAGCATTAACCGGTATGATTGAGTCTCTCGGCGATGTACATTCCCGTTATATGCCGCCGGAAGAGTTTAATAATTTACAGGAAGAAACCGCGGGGGCTTTTTTTGGCATTGGTATTTATATTGGCATACGTGATGATGCGCTTACGGTTATTGCGCCTATTGAAAGCACTCCGGCGTGGGAAGCTGACCTTCGTGCCGGGGATCATATTATTAAAATCGGAACGAACAGTACTCTTAACATGCAGCTTTCTGAAGCGGTACATCAGATTAAAGGTCCAAAAGGAACACCGGTCATATTAACTATTGCGCGAAAAGGGATCAATAAGCCGCTTGAAAAAACAATCGTTCGAGATGAGATAACTATTACGTCAGTAGAATCAACATTCATCAAGAAGAAAAATATCGGATATATCAGAGTAAAACATTTCAGTGATAATACCGGGAAAGCTCTTGAAGAAGCATTGCGAACATTTGATACGCGGAGACCACAGATATCAGGGCTTATTATTGACTTGCGGTTTAACCCCGGCGGATTGCTGCAGCAGGCAGTATATGTCAGTGATCTTATTTTAACCAATGGTGTTATCGTTTCGACGAAGGGTCGTATCCCGCGAATGAAAAGCAGTTTTAGTGCACTGCCGTATGCGTACTGCAAAGATATTCCGGTTGTTGTACTGGTTAATGAGGGGAGTGCGTCTGCAAGTGAAATTGTAACCGGTGCATTGCGGGATAATCATCGTGCGCTTATTATCGGGCAAAAAACATTCGGTAAAGGAAGTGTTCAGTCGGTCATTCCAATTCGTTCACTCGGACGCAGAACAGCGATTGCCTTAACGACCGCACATTATTATACGCCATCAGGGGAATGTATTCATAAAAAAGGCATATACCCGCATATTATCGTTACCAATCTTGAATTAAATCCGGCAAATAGTGCTGTTATGGAAAAAGTATTGGATACGGAATTAATTGATTCAATGATTGGAAAAACAAAACCCTCAACGGCAACCGTTCGCAGAGTCTATCAGGCAATACGTAATCAGGGGATTAATATTGATTGGGCATTATTCAGGCGATTGGTTACTCTGTCAGTTATGCGTGATACGACTTCGCTGGTACTTGATATGGATTATGATTTACAGCTGAAACGTGCTGTGCGTGAAATATCATCCGGCAATGCGGCGTTTCCGATTGATCCGTCACGGTATCCTGATTATACGGCATTGTTTGAACAGACAACCAATACAGCAGCTGTTCAATAGGGAAAAACCAATACTGATAATAAATACCCTGCGGTTATTGTTTTTTTCTTAAGAATATGCTATCTTTATTACGATAATAATATATGATAAGATTTATATAGTACCTATTAGGAGTATATCGTGAGTACACTCACGGAAATTCAAAAACAGGAACATTGCGGAATCTTTTGTAAAAAAGTTACTCTTTTAATGGATAAGCTGCAGCGCTTATTAACTGATATTGTCGGTGCTTTTACCTATGATACCAATCTTATTAAAACACTGCATGAATACAATATCAATAAAATGAATATCATTACAAATGCGGCATGGGCACTCAATGATTTGGAAAAACTCATTGCCCATGGTGTTGATAATACAGAGGCATATTGTGAAAAAGCGCATGAATATATTGAGGGGACATATGGTACGATTACCGATATTTTAACCCTGACGACACGCGAACTCGGATATTATCTGCAGTCATCACAACGCAGATTAAATGTTGTTGAACTTAATCCGCGGTTAATCCCGGTTTTTACGTATCAATTATTGCTGCAATTGAATTATAATGCATTACGCGACACCATTGGTTTGTATCGTGATAAACATTATTCCCGCTGTCAGGGGCTTGTTGTTGATGATCGATCCCCGTTTTGGGATTTATCGGGTATGGTAAAACGTGTTTTTCCCAGTCAATATGAGATGGTACGGGTATATACACGCGAAATACTTGATAGTATCAGTGTTCATGCTGAAACCGATTTAATGCTGCTGCATGAAATGACTGCTGAAATTATTAAAAATGCCGTTAAACATGGTAATCATTCCGATCCGGATAAAAAAGTTTTTGCATGGTTTCGTTGTCATCGCGATTTTTTTAAAGTTATTGTTCGTGATGAAGGCGAGGGATTTAAAAATATTGAAGATTGGAATGAATTTTTCCGGAAGCGCAATGAAGCTATTCGCACGGAAGATTTTGAAAAGATGATGCAATATATAAATTATCGTACTGAAAAAAGCGCTGAAGATGACGGCGGCAATGCGCTTATTAGTGCATTAGAGTATTGGGATACCGGATTAATTTACGGAAAGCATCGCAATAACGTTGTTGCCGTGAAATACTTTTACGAATAAATAACAGAGCGAATAATGAGCATTGTTGATCAGGATCGTCTATATACGCATTGTATGAAGCTATTTAATCGGCTTGAAGAGGTTTTAAACGAGGGGGTAATACTGTTTGATACGACAAATCCATTGGCTCGAGAATTACGCGAGTATAATATTTATCCCACTATGCTGCTTCATGCAGTTGAGCATTCTCTTATCGCACTTCGCAAACTGATAAAGCAATTAAATAATTCTCGTGATGATTTGATTGGTTATGTCAGCCGATTTTTAAAAATGGAATATGGTACAGTACGGGATCTTGCGAATATGATGATTATGCAGCTTGTGTATCATACACGCAGAGCGGGGACGGTTATGACGATAACACGGCAGCATGCACATATTCGCGCAGCATATGAGTTTTATATGGTTATTGAGTTTAATTATAAATCAATTAAAGATATGCTGAATAAAAACAAACAAGAAAATTATTCTCGTAATGAAAAAATAATCGTTGATGCAACAACTCCGCTTTGGGATAGTGCAAATATGGTATATCATGAATACCCCAGTGATTTCAGCCGTATCAGAGATTACACAAAAGAAATTGTGGATACTGCTCCGCTGGAAAGCGCTACGAATATGGTTCTCCTTCATGAAATGGTAAGCGAGTTGATTAAAAATGCGATTAAACACGGCAATAAGTTGAACCCGCAATTAAAAGTTAAAATTTGGCATCAGTTCACACCGGATTATTTTAAAATTATTGTTGAAGATCAAGGAGAAGGTTTTCAGAATATCGAAGATTGGAATACGTTTAACCGGAAACGGAATCGTGCTCTTCGTGAACAGGATATTGAGAAAATGCTTACTCTTATTAATTATCATCATGCCGGCAGTTCCGAAGATGATGGCGGCAATGCGCTGATCAGTGCACTTGAATATTGGGACAGCGGTTTAATTTTTAATAAAAAACGTAATAAAGTTGTTGCGGTAAAATATTTTGATAGCGAAGCTGATTTTTAAGTATATTTTTTAATAGTATAATTTTCTTTATTGTTGAGTATACGTGCTGTTGTATTCGTATATCGTATTGTTCCTTGAATGTCAGGCGATGAACGAATGTAGTGTTACGATGAGAATGGCATAATACGGTGCGACCGGCAGTGAAGTATAACTTTGCATGAAGCACTCTTTACGATGTATTCTTATTCCGCATTGTATTAAATATATTGTATATAAAGAGACTTTATCTTGCGGGATAATCCCGTTCATGGTACTATCTTCGGTATGAATATGCTGAAATCATTTAATTTACGAAAAATACCATTACATGAGCTTCCTGAGTTGACACAATTAATCAAGCAGGCATGGGATGTTGTTCGGAATAATGCCGTTGCTTTGCTCATTATTATTATTACACTCTTTGCAATACAGGAAATTATTGATCTGACCGGTCGTGCACTTTTATATAATTTTGTACTACGCGGCAGCGCCCCGGCAGATATAACACAAACACAGCTGATGGAAAAATATACTGATTTCATTCCATGGCTGAATGAACAGCTTGGTCATCGTTCAGTCATTATTGTCCTTATTACTATCGGTATGATACCGGTTCAGCTCCTTGGGCGGGCTTTGATTATTCTATTAACCTTAGAATATCTTTCGCGAAATAATGCAGCGAACACTATTGATTATCAGGGTTTAGTACGACGGGGACTTGAGCGGCTGGGAACGCTTTTTATAACACGGCTGAAATTTTACTTTTGGGCAATAGCCGGATTTTTCTTTTTTATTTTCCCGGGAATATTGGTGATGATTCAATTTATTTTTGCAGATATAACAGCACTTACTGATGATGTAAACAGCGAACAGGTTTATCAGGGACCGCTTCAGCGCAGCGCAGTAACAGTCGGTTTGAATGCAGGGTATATTGTTCGTATCGGCATGATGTGGCTGTCATGGGTATTGATAATAATGGTGGTAAAAACGCTGCTGCTGGAACATTTTTTTATTGTCGGGGATTTTAATACATTGCAGGAATTTGCTGCAGAATTTTTTACTTCCGGTCATATAGCGGTATTAATCGGGACGGGAATTGGAATCACTGCAGGAACCGGATTTCTTGTTATTGTTATAACAGTATTGTATCGTATACTCAGTGATAAACGAGATCGTATGAGTACTACTGATGTGTCGGGTTAATATAATCGGTATTATATTCGCTGCAGAATAACACAACGGTTCGTATTGGTGCCTTTTTCATTATTGCTGACCTTAAAACAATTCGCCATCTTTGTAAATTCCTGTTGATTAATATATACTGCTTTTGGAATAAGACGTGTTCCGTGTGACAGGGCAATGATCAATTCATCGAGATTAAGTCGTGTGCCGCGATAGTTGACGTCCCCGACTTCAACAACGGCATATTTACCGGTTTTCAGGACACGTCCCATTTCTTTCAGTGATCCGTGAATAAATGATTTCCATTCATTCAGGTCAGTTGTCTGTACTATTTTATCTTTTAATGATTCCGGATCAACACCCAGAAACCAGCATTTCAACCAGTTATCATGAATATAATCGACATACGCTAAAAATGGCGGTGAGGTTACGATTAAATCAACAGAAGCGGTTTGTATATGCGACAAATTCTGTGAGTCATCAGTAAGAATAGTATTTTTCGCGCCCCATGCCGTAACAGTAGAAAGATTATTATTGTGCAGTACACGTCGTGCTTTTTTTATAATACGAGGAATAATTTCCCGATATTCCGGTTTTTGATTACGTTGTGTATTGATTCGTTTTTGTCGATGCAGCGGAATAGAAATCATTGGGAAAGTATATACCGAGAAAAACCCGTTTGAATGACCATGCAATCGTGATAATGCAATAAGTCGAATAAACTCATTAACAGGATCCGGATTACGCAGCAATTCATGTTTGAGATTAATAAGCTCGGTCAGGGTTTTTTTATGATAAAATGCCTGCAAGTCAGAATCGCCGTTCAGAACGACATGCCCGGCAAGTTTCAGGGTATGCAGGCGCTGTTCAATATCCGTAAGGCTGACAGGACGGCTTTTTGCTCGTGCGATAAGAGCGGAAATCGGGTTTATATCATTATGAATTGCCCGACGTTTCATTATATTTGCCTGCAGTAATGTTGTTGCTCTGCCGCCGAACGGGTCCAGAATAGTATCACCGGTGCTTGAATATTTCCGTATAAAAAATTCCGGAAGCTCCGGTTTATAGGAACCGCGATACGATACCACATAATGCAGCGGGTTCATTTGCCGTTGAGCAGCAGTCCAGAACTCACCATGGTAATATTTTATCTGATGTTTTCCGAATAAACGAATATCAATCTGCGGATGCAGCGGCAATTTTTTATGCGGCTGTTTTCGCGAGACGGGTTTTAATTTTCGGTTATAGGTCATTGTACTGTCCATTACTGTACTATGCCGGTCAAATATGTATTGAACGGGGATAGTTTTGATTTATTATGCATCTTGAGTTATATATCGGCATGTATCAATTTCGCTTAACCGAAGCAGTGTTTTTTCGGATGATAGTAAAAATATAATAATTACATAAAATAATCTTGAAAAAAATTAAACAATGCGATATAGTTGCTTAGTATAGGGATAGGTATAAAACACTGTAATATATTTTTAGAATTGAACCGTAATTTAATAATGATGATTTATTAATGGATGGTTTTAGGGGAATACTAATTTGGAGGGTATTTTTATGACACGTGTATTTGGAGTTTTAGGGTTATTATTAATCACAGTAGTCAGTAGTGCATTTGGTGCAATTATTTGGGAAGAAGGGTTTGAAAATGGTATTGGCGGGTGGACAGTGCAGGGGTCAAATGCTTGTTGGGACGTTAGTGCACCAATAGTTGGGAGATTGTTTGGACCGGCATCAGCTTTTAAGGGGACAAACTGTGCCGGAACGCGAATAAATCAGCAGGCTCCGGCAAATAAAGATTCATATTTTATTTCACCTGCTATTGATTTAAGCGGTCAATCAACGGCAATTCTTCGCTATCATCAAATAGTATCCAATAAATGGAATTCATGGGGATGTATGTTGTATGTTTCAACAAACATGATTACGTGGGATAAAGTTGAAATGTTTTTATCACCGAGTTATGATGAAGAAATTGTTGAAATAAATGAAAATGTTTGGAAAAATAATCATCCGGTATGGGAATTGGTAACCGCTAACCTTTCTGAATATGCAGGAAAATCAATATATATCGGATTTCGATTTCACAGTAATCCATGGGGAAGTCCGGTATCCGGTTGGACTATTGATGATCTCAGTATTGATAATACCCCTTTACCGGCAGCCGGCAGCGGTATAGGAAGCGTCCATCCGAATGGTGCGGCAATGTCCGGGGTTTCATGTTGGACGCTGCAGTATTATTTAGAGACAGAGATGGTTAACTGTAATCTTTATATTGATATACCGTCAGATTGGAGCCCTCCGAGTTTAACGCCAACTGCTGCGGGGTATATTCGTGCAGTTGGATATGATGGTGTTGTAATCGGCTCGCCTGCATTGATTGGAAACAAGGTGCGTATACCAATCACCGGCGGTAATACCGGCGATCGAATTGAGATTATATATGGTGATATGAGTGGCGGCGGACCGGGTGCACAAGCCCCGGCAACTCAACAGGCATATACTTTTATGATGGCGTCATCAGTCGGCATGAATGCCCCTGTTTTTATTACGACACAACCGATTATACATTCCGGTGTCGATGCGTCATTTGTCGGTTCATTTTGGATGCCGAATTCAGTGGTACGCGGAGATCTGAAAGACTATAATGGAATAATGCCGGTTATGGGAACACCACAAATGGTATATGGGTCATGGGTACGGATTCAGTTTTCAAATGCGTGGACACCGCCACAACTAACTAATACACAGCTGCCGGGATATTTTGAGATATTAACGGGACTGCCGGGATTACGTATAGACCCACCGATGATTGATCCGGCAGACCCATATTCGGTGTGGATTTATATCGAACAATCTGATTTTATGGGCGGCGGTATAACCTTTAATTATAAACATGTAACCGCGCCAACAAATCTTGGACGATATTATTTTCCTATGTCTATTTATACACCCGGAATGACAGGGAATCCTCGTTTGAATGGTCAGGACTGGACGGATATTATTCAAAAATCAGGGCAGGGTTTTTTCAATATATCAGGAACAAATCAGAATCTTGAATCCGGCACTGAACATGTAATAGAAATATTTACGCGTCCAAAAGTAAGTGGTTCAAATATTTGGATTGCAATTGATATAACGAACACTATGCCGCAGCCACAGACGTCTGTTATCGGCGGGGCGAATTATTCGCACATTGATTACAGTCGTTCTCCTTCGACTACCGGTCCGTTACAGGTAGCAACTATACCGGGGTATTGGAGATTAGAATGTAAAATTACGAATTACTTAGGCGGGATGACAAATGTATATATTCATTATGGTACCGGAGTTTCCGGTTCGGGAGTGATTATACCGGCACCGGGTAATTATATATTTCGCGGATATACGAAAGCTTCAAATGAGCTCATACCATATGTTCCAATGAGTCAATCAGAATCGCGTATATTCCACTCATATTTATCAAATGGTTCAGGGGTTATTACATACCTATCTCCGCGTGTCATCATTCCGGGAAAAACAAATACGATCAATTATACAATTGCGTATAAACCGCAGGTCGATTTATCAGGCGGTCAATTACGTATTACTGTTCCGGCGGAATGGCCGGCACCGCAAACAGGAAATTCGCTCAATTCCGGGTATATCAGTTCAAGTGTTTCCGGTTCGGGTGGTTCACTTGGTACACCGGTGATTGCCGGAGGCGGTCCGTGGACGGTTACATGGCCGGTTGTTAATTGTACCCCATCACATACAGTATACATTAAGTATTATGAAAATCATTCTTTGCCGACATCAATTGGCAGTTTTGAATGGACGGTTGCAAGCGCTGTCAACGGAGGAAGTTTAACACCTTTAGCAAGCGGTTCGCCGATAATGCGGGTTGCACCATCGGGAACGGGGACCTGTATAGCACAACCATCAAATATTATTGCCAATACAACAACAAATTATATTCAGTTTACATATACTGCCGATTATGATTTAACCAATGCATTATTTTCAATTACTCGAGCATCCCCTATATGGTCAGCGTTTCAATTAGATAATTCGACATTGCCGGGATATATTAAAGTGGAATCAGGAATTGGATCACCGGTATTAGGTGAACCTATATTGCTGCAGGGAGGCGATGAACTGCATATTGTTATGTCGAATATTAAAGCCGGTGATACAATGATCATTCATTATTCAAACGTAACCGCAGATGTAATAAACGGGCAGTTTAATGTACAAGTTTCATTCAGCAATACTATTATGTATTTTCAATCAATTCAACATTCACCGGTAATACAGGTATATGCACCTTTAATTATTGAAGGAGCAGAAGCTCGTTCATTAAATACCGTTAAATTATTTCTTAGTTCAAAATTGCATTGGAATTGTGAACATGCAACAAATTTCTTTATCGATGGTATTCAGTTGAGCAGTGTCAGTGATACGATTACATGGGATACTGACGGGTATATTATTAATATAACATCAATGACATTATCGAATTCCGGTGCGCTGCCGGATGTTGCATTGTACAGTTGGGTGTCAAATGAAAGTAGAGCACAGCTTGGTACATCATCAAATATTATTGCAATTGATAGAATACCGCCGCAATATAATAATTCATATTTTATAACAACGCATGAGTTTATTGTCGAATATGATGAACCGCTGCAATGGACATATTATACCAGATATATGTCAGGGAATAGTGAGTTTTCAACTTCAAATGCTGTTATTCAAACAACAAACAGGAAGTTAGTATTGGTAACCGTTGATGATACAAGCAATACGGCACGAACAGCAGCTTATTTGGATATCAGTACAAATGGTATTCGTGATATACATGGCAATTTCGGCGGTCCTTATTATAGTAAACGTATAGATGATCGGATACCCCCGCTGGTAATTGGCGATGCTGCTGTTGTTGATGCAACTCATATACTGATTAATTTTTCCGAACCAATGGGAGCTGCCGGTATATCAGATTTCTATGTAGACGGGCATGCTGTTACTGCTGTTCTATCGGGAGTAACCTCAATGACATTAACGGTTATGCCGAATGTAACATATCCGCTGCCGTATGTTATTGCCTATACAACGATTACCGATATTCGCGGGAATGCTTTAACAACAAATAGTAATCAGCTTATTATTCCGGGAGCCCCGATAAAACCATTATGGGGACCGGTAACCGGACTTTCAGAAAATGCATTCGTATTGAATTGGATTGATAGTAATAACGAAACAAATTATCACCTGAAAGTAAGCAACACTATCACCGGAGCGCTTGTTGTTGATGTCAATCTTACTGCTGATACGATAACCTTTCCGGTTGGCGGATTAACAACAAATACACGCTATTATGCAAAACTGTATGCGGAAAATACAAGCGGTGCTTCTGCGACAATTATTACGAATATACAAACATTAGTGCCGCTGCCGAGTGATCCGGTATGGGCGGGAGTATCGGGAATAGCAACCAATGCATTTACCATTAGTTGGATTGATAGTATCGGAGAATATTTATATCGATACACCATGAGTAATAATACTACCGGTGTTATTGAGGATGATCTGTTGCTGGCGGCAGATACGGTCAATCGCTCGCATACGGGTTTAACAACAAATACTGTGTATACCGTAAAACTTTTTGCAACAAATGTACGTGGTGTTTCTGCAACCATTCAAACAAATATTCAAACAATCGTTCCGCCCCCTGAAGCTCCGGCACTGATATGGGTGTCAAATTGTACGACAAATACTGCTCATGTTCTTTGGCATACAAGTTATGCAGCGTATTATTATCAGTGGACCTATTCAAATATTACCGCAGGCGGAGCAGCGGTTATTATGCCGCTTGCCGCTTCGGACGCAACAAATAATTTGTTGACCGGCTTGGATATTAATAGCGAATATTCGGTCAGTGTTTATGCAAGCAATGATAGCGGAGCAAGCACAACGGTAACAACAAATTTCAGGACGCTGCTGCCCGTGCCGGCATCGCCAACATGGGCATCGGTCAGCAGTTTGACTACCAATAGTTTTACGCTGAATTGGAATGATAACAGTTCGTATGAAACGAATTATCATCTGACAGTATCTCAGGTAAGTTCAGGGGCAACAATTATCGACAGCAATCTTGCCGCTAATTCGACAACATTTACCGTAAACGGTTTGGTTACCAATACGTTATATTTAGCAGTGCTGATTGCTGAAAATACAAGCGGCGCATCAGTGCCGATTTCAAATTATATTACGACCCCGCCGGGTGCCGGTAATCCTCCGACTGATCCGACATGGTCGGCATTGATCGGAATCGGAACAAATGCATTTACCGTAAGCTGGAATGATTCCGGTCTTGAAACAAATTATCATCTGACGGTGAGCAATACCGTGAGTGGAGTATTGGCGGCTGATGTCAATCTTGCTGCTGATACGGTTACGCATTCTGTGAGCGGGCTGCAGACCAACACGCTGTATGCGGTGAAACTGTATGCGGAGAATACCAGCGGTGTTTCAGCCACTATTGAAACAAATGTCCGAACGGAACTGCCGTTACCGGCAACACCGACATGGGCGCTGGTTACCGTTTCAACAGGCAGTTTTAGTATCGCATGGAATGCAAGTTATGCCGCATATCGGTATCGTATCATTGTTACGAATACAAATACATCGGCTGAAATATCAAACATTATACTGCCGTTTGGTATTACGAATAAAACTATTACCGGATTGCAGTCAGGAGTGGTATATTCCGTTATTCTTATTGCGACGAATCCGACCGGAGCGGCAGCACCGGCAAATAAAATAGTACAAACAATTTCACTGATCATTGATCCGGTTACAACCGTATATGCATATGATACACCAAATGATACCGGAACGAGTGTTACCGTTCTTTGGACGGTTAAAAACACCAATACTTCATTTAGTAATTATTGCATTTACACCAACACGGTTCCCTTTACACTTAATACGTATGCTTCAAACAGTATTGGAGCGGGACTTGCCGCACGAACAACAAATCAAAATGCAACGAACATTGCAGTAACGGTTCCGGCGCATAGATATTATTATTTTGCGGTTGTTGCGGTTAATCAGTCAAATCAAGAGTCATGTATTATTGCCGGTTCAGCGACAACACATAAAATTCGCGCTGTTACGAATCGTGTAATATATAATGGACAGTATATATATGCTGATGATAGAGATATATCTATTCAGGTAAACAGTATAATTGATATCGGGAAATATTTTAATCTTCTTAATCCGGCAGCGGAAAGTTATCATCCGTTCGTAACGCTCTCGCATACCGGTGATATCGCGGCGGCGAATAGGAATTATACTGCTGCGCAACCGCGTATCAGTTATCTCAATGCACACTATTTGGAAACGACAGCATTTATTCTTGCCACTTCAAATACAGGCGCATCAACTATCGGACCATTTGTTATCGGCTATACCTATAATGCCGGCATTCATTCCGGTGAAACAAACTTCCGATTGTTTTATGAGAGCAGCGGGATATGGAATACCATGAGTGATAATCCGATTATTGTTAATGCACCGGCACATACTTTTTCGCAACTGGTTAGTGTACCAAGCAGTACATGGAATGGTGCAATCATTCGTATTGCTCAGCTTTGGGATCCGGCAGTGGATGGATTGGATGTATTCCCTGCAACGAATTTAAGTAAATTGCTTATTATACCGAATCCGGGTAATCCGTCACGTGAGCCGGTTACGATTAAAGGAATACCTGAACGCACGCATATAGATATATATACGTCACTGGGAGAGCAGGTTGCGAGTATTGATGCAGTCGTAACAGAAAATGATGAAATTACAATGCGGATTTTTGATACAGACGGGAATGACCTGCAGTCCGGTATATATTTAGTTGTTGTTACTGATCAAGCAACCGGTAATTATCGGATATTAAAATATGCAGTAAAATAGTATTTACTCTATTAATACGTGTATACAGGAAGAATATCGAAGTATTGCTGACAGTAATACTGTTATTGATTCAATTGTGCATTTATACGGGCAGTTGAGCCGACAAATTGTCGTATTTTTGTACGTGTAGCAGGGTCGCTATAGAGTAAATGCAGAGCAAGTCCGTTATTGAGATGACGCTTCAACAGTGCATTGACGGTGAGAATATTTTTTTCCATTGCATGATCAAAATATAATTTTATATCGTGGATAATAGTTCCCGGGGTTAATGTTTCAAACTCACCGATGTTTTTTGTAATAAAAACCCCTTCTTCGGAAATATTCTCAATCGGGAAAATAAGCCGAACACCTTTTTTCTTTTTATATGCGGCAAGAATTCGTGTTCCCAGTGCTTTGATAAAATCCCGATCAACGATAGTAAATCCCGGCTGTTCCAGAGAACGGGTGCATATAATATGTCCCCAGTTATGATTCAGCTGATCGACAATGCCCGCCAGAACGATTGATCCGATATTTTTTTCTTTATACATCAGTCGTTTATGCGGTTCAATATTCGGACGTTGCGTATTTTCGAGCCATATCTCTTGTTCAGTATTTGGATTTTCGTTCTGCCCGCGTAATACAAGCTGAAAACGTTTTTCCGCTGATGCGGATTGACCGGACAATTTTTTTAATGTTTGTGAAATAATTGAAAATATTTGCGTATCGTCAAAAGTATCACTAATAATATTATTATCAATTTTTCGCAGCAAAGTGTAATAATCGGTTGCGTTAATAAAAGTACGAACTTCACTTTTTAAACGCGAAGGGCTGAATGTCGGGATTTCAAGACGGATAGGGCTGATAGGGCGAATACGCTGTGGCCGGGCATTTGAACTTTGTACTGCTTTCGGTATTTCAAGCTTCCAGATAAATTTTCCGGTTTCTTGTGTTGACTCGGAAATATCATCAAGATAGGTGTCGAACGTAATAAACTTTTTTAATAATTGAAAACGTCCGTATATCCACATTCCATGGAATGAGGGGTCTTCCCAGAATGTTTCAGGTTTATCCGGCATTTCAAGAGTAATAAATAATTCCTGAACGGAATTAATGATTCCGGTAACAGCAGTATCACCTGCTTGAATGGTGATTTCCGCATTATTATTTTTTGCATCTTTAAAAATAAGCAGAATATTTTTCGCGGCACTTATTTTTAGTACTTGCCGTGTTCCGAATTGTTCCTTTTCTTTAACCATGAGCTGCTCTGAATTCTATTGTTGTTACTTTCGTGAGTTAAGAATCATTACGCGGTATATGCTGTTTTTCGTAATGACCGGAAATAATATCGGTTATCATAACCGGCAAGTGCATCATTTCTTCAAGATCTTTATTTAAATAATACGTTGCACCACGGTTGAGTGCTTCTTCTATAATTTCCGCGTTACCGTATCCGGTAAGAAAAATAACCGGATAAATACAATTATTATTTTGCATTGTCGTAAGAATATCAAGACCATTAATATCAGGAAGTTTATAATCAACAATGATGATATTAAACGACCCATTAGCAATATATTCAAGCCCTTGTTTCCCTGTTTGTGCGATTTTTATATGTATCGGCTGCGGATATTTTTTTAATATCCGCTGTACCATGAGTAAATCAGAATAATCATCATCAATGATCAAAAGTTCAATACTCATTATTAAACCCTTTCATAATTACTGAACTGAATTAAAGTATCGTAACAGAATAAACCGGTAATGTAAAATAAAAAGTTGTTCCTTTTCCCGGTGTTGAGTCAACCCATATTTCCCCACCATAGCGTTCGACGATTTTTTTACAAATAGCAAGCCCCATACCGCTTCCTTGACTCTGTGTATGCGGGTTAACTTGAAAGAAAATATCAAATATATTTTCAATGTAATCAGGTTCAATACCGATGCCGTTATCCCGAATAAAAAAAGTACAGCGATTCGGGGTTTCTTCAGGAAGCCGTCCGACAATAATTTTCGGAGTAGTATGTGCATTATATCGTAATGCATTGCCGATACAATTTTGAAATAATTGATATATTCGGTCCCGATCACCGCAAATCAGCGGAAACGGACCTTCAATGATAAGCTGTGCGTTTTTCTCTTCAAGGGTGAATTGCATTAATGATTGAATATCGTTGAGTACTGCTGTTACATCGACTTTTTCGCGTGCGTTTTTTGTTCGGGCGATGCGGCTTAATTCCAGTAAATGCTTAATAAGCATTGTCAGCCGTTTTGCATTATACTGTAATTTTTCGAGATATTCTTTACCTTCAGTATTAAACGAATCGCCATAATCTTCATAGAGAAACATACTGAACGCTTCAATACCGCGGAGCGGTTCTGTTAAATCATGTGATATTGAATAGGTAAAATCATCAAGTTCTTTATTAATAAGTGTAATGGTGCGATTTTGTTCAACGGTCATATCAAATAAACGAATATTGGTAATAATGATACCAAGATGCTCTATAATGGTTGTCATGAAATCAATTTCATCATTTGAAAGAATACGATGAGACTCGCCGCCGACTTCAAGAAGTCCGATAAGTTCATTTTTTACAATAATAGGAAAAAATGCAAGCCGCCGTATATTTTTAATCCGATGTCCCGTATTAGTATAGTAGCTGATATCCTTTTGTAATGACATGAAATATAATGTTTTCAGATCATGTCGAGTTGTTTTCACATCGGGTTTAAGTTCAAGGCATTCAGGAAAATAGGCAGGAATATCAGAGTAATGATAATGTGCGGCATGATGCCAATAGGGTGAATTTTGTTGTGTTATATAGAGCGCACCGATTTTTAAATGCAGGCCGTGAACAATGCTTTTAATACTGTAATCAAGAAAGCTGTTCAGGTGAAAAACCTCATTAGCTTGTGCGATTAAATCATTGATAAGAGAAGTTCGTTCATTAATGGTTTGAATTGTTTGATTTTTTTTCTCAAGTGTTTCAATAAGAAGAAACCGTTCAAGTAATGCGCCAATCTGATATGAAAGCATAGTAAAAAATTGCTGTTCGCGTTCATGTAAAAGATGTGGTTTGGTATACATAATAATTAGTGCACCGAGTGTATTGTCATGCAATCGGATATAAATAATATGATACTGCATATATCCTTTTTTCGTCATGATACGGTGAAGGTATTCTTCATCCATGCGGATATCAGATTCAGACGAAGATGCGGGCATTTCTGTATCAGCGGCAATAATGTCAATTCCATCAAATTTCCGTGATTTTAATTCCCAGCGGAATCGTCGCAAGCGAAAAACAGTATTTTCGCTATCATACAAATAGAATAATCCTGCATCGGCATTATAAAGCTCAGTAACAAATAGTATGCAGTTATCAAGCATATCAGTCAGTGTCGGTTGTGCGATAAGATGAACAATAATATGTCCAATAAAATTTAATTGAACCGTAACGTGCTGAAACTGTTCATATGCTTTTTTCGTATTGATTGGTATATGTCTGCTGATGAAGCGCTGTTCTTTGCTGTACCGCATGTATCTGAATAAGAGTATACTCATTGTGCAGATTGTCGCAGCAGCAGTTAATGTATACCAGCGGGGGGCTCGCAGGATTGGTATAAATATACCGGCAATTAAAATAGTGCTGAGTACAATAACAAGAATTCCAAGTATAGTATGAAAAATTACAGTATGCTTTTGCATGTATTAGAGTATATGCAAAAACAGCAACACTATGCAATACTATTATTTCATGAATATACTTATAATTGGCGAAAAAGTATTAGTTTAGAGAATGACAATTATTTCTTAATATACACTGTAATTATACCGATATTTTAAAAGAAACTCTATTATAACGGGAATGTATTTTATGACCCATAAAAAACGGCGAAGTTTAATAATACCTGCAGTACTGGCAATCACCGGCATACTTATCGTACTGTTAATGTTTCAACTTGTAGTATTGCATGCAATACGCAAAGAAACCGGACTGAGTATGGGTGTTTCCGGTGACTTAAAAGAAGCATTAAGTGATGCTGCGGAAGATTTTGATTCATCGCTTGCCGTGCTGCGAACAGAACTTGAAGTGTATTCAAAAAAAATATATTTTCGGCGTTATAACAATCGTATAAATTATCTGCAAAAATATATCAATGAAGTATGGTTTCAGGATATTCAAAAAAACTTTCCGTATGTACGAAATGCGTTTTTTATAAATCGTCAGGGTCGGGTTATGGTATTTGCACCGTATAATGAGAAAAGTGCCGCTGATCGTGCCGATAGAAATGCAATATATGTTGATAAAAAATATGGGGTTGGACGGTATTTTTCATATACACATAAACGTGCGCGAAAAAACCGCGAAGGAATGTTTTATCACTACCTTGCGGATGAAACAATCATTTCACAATTTAAAAAGCGCGGCGAAACGGGAAAACCGGCATATATTTGGCGTGCAAAATACGGAGAGTTGGCGCCGTTTTTATGGCCGTACCAAATTGATGATATTGGTGATAACAATCGTGCGTTATTTACAAAACAGCGCCGCAAATGGGTTGATCGAAAAACAATCGAACCGGAACATACGTTTCTGAAAAATGATGTTTCACCGTTTATCAGTACTGAGTCCAATGTCGGCGGAAATGTGCCGTATATTATTGCTGTTTCGTATCTTTGGGAACATACTAATCCGAATCTCTCATTGGGGTTTGTTGGTCTCGTCCTTGATTGGGAGCATATCAGAAATGTTTTCAACAAATCTGATGCCGGTTCAAAACTGGATGTTTATATATTGCATCGCGATGGATTTCTTGTATTTCATCCAAAAAATGATAATCGTCATGTCGGCGAGTACCTTGGCAATAATGAATATTATACTGCATTGCGTGATGCAATGAAGACGCTTACCAATCATACGGTTGTTACGGTAAAACATAAACATCAGCAAATGTATTTAGCAGCGCTCAATACTCCCGGTTTTGAACAATGGGTCGTTGTTGGTATACCGCAGCAGAGTATGGCAGCAGGATGGCTTACGAATAACCTTACGATATGGGTGATTTTGCTTGTTGCACTTGAAATTTCATTATTTGTTATTTTAATTTTACTATTTAATCGGTACGCAATTGCACCGTGGCGGAAATATGCTGAATATTTACGAAAGAAAGAAAATAAGAAAATTGAGCTATTCGGATTTGATGAATACGACGATATTGCAACTATTACTGATCGATATATGAAGGATCTTGAGTCATATAGAATTTTCGGTCGGCCAATGAATGTATCTATGCGGAAGAAATATGAAAACGATCCGAGTGCATTTAATCTGAACGGTAATGAAATGGTCGGCAGTGTTATACATTTAAAAATCCAAAACTTTGGCATATTAGAAAAGGCATTATCTGCCGCTGTTATTATTAAACTGGTGAATGAGTTCTATGAACATATTGAGCCGATTATTTCTGAATATCAGGGTTATATTGAATCAATTACCGGTGAATCGTTAACGATTATTTACGGGGCACCGGTTGCAACTGATAAACCTGCTTATTATGCCATCGAAACAGTTAAAAAAATTATCGCACAGCTTGATGATTTTAATCGAAAATATGCAGAGCAGTTAAATAATCTTCCATTGACGATTGGCATGGGGGTTGCAACCGGCACTATTTATTGTGGTCAGATTCATACCCCTGAAGGAAATTATTACACATTACTTGGTCAAACGCTGATATTTGCACAACAGTTTGAATCCATTGCAAAAAATAAGGTTGCAATTATTGGCGAAAATACGTATAACCAATGTGATCCGAAACCGGATATTGATCGTATTGTTACCCTTAAGGTTCGTGATGTTGACCATCCGTTACAGGTATATGTTTTAAAATAAGCTATATGTTTGCATGACATTGTGATCGTGTACTATCGGAGGACTGTATGAGCTTTTCAGTAAAGTTGGAAAATCGAAACGCTGCTGCATTAATTCATGTTACCGGAGAGGTTGATATGGATACATTCGGGAAACTTGAAGCGCTCTTAAAAAAAGCTGCCGGAAACACTGATACTATTATTGTTAATTTAGCTGAGTGTACAAATATTAATTCAACCGGTGTCGGAGTTATTGTTAATATCCATAATATCGTAAAAAAACGCGGCGGAAAAGTTGTTATTACCGGATTGAATACTCCTAAAGTAAAAAAAGTATTTGAAATCATGGGGTGGATAAAAATATTTTCCGTGTTTGATACGGTTGATGCTGCTTTAAATAGTTTTTAATATGCCGAACCCTATTAAACGCACAATAAAAAAGAAAAAAACAGACAAACCGACTTCACGAAAAAAGAAAAATTCTCACGAGAAAAAACGTCCCGAAAATTCAACTGATACTGCCCATGAACTGACTATTACCGGGAACCCGAATAATTTACTGCGTATCCGAGATTTTATTGGAAACGCTGCACAAAAAGCGGGTGTAAGTGAAGCTCTGAATGATGATATTGTAATTTCTGTTGATGAAGCATGTTCAAATATCCTTGAACACAATTATAAAAAACTACGCCATAAAAAGAAACTTACTGTCCGATGGGAAGTAAAGGGAAAGAAACGAAAACGATTTGAGATTATTATTACTGATGAAGGAACGCCATTTGATCCGACGGCGCATTCGCATATGAATGTGCGCCGGCATTTGAAGGATATGAAAAGCCGCGGTATGGGTATATACCTAATCTCCCGTCTTATGAGCAGCGTGCAACACCGCTATGTTAACGGCAGTGGAAATATATTAACATTAATTAAATATTTTAAATAATACCATCGCGATAGTAATGCCGATTGAGCTGATACGATCATACTGCATGCAGTGCTGTAGAAGTAATACGGCGAATATTGTATACCGGTTATTCCTTGAACCGTCTTTTTTTGTATTTGCAACAGCAATGCAGTGAATAATTTCGTATGTCGGTCATACTGAATGTTCATACCTGAGTGCGTTAATTAAAAAAGCGCAACAAGAATTAAATGTATTTTACCTTCAGTTGCTGATTTCCCTTCACCGATACCATAACTGATTTGTATTGTGCCGATTCGAACATTCATAGCAATACCGAATCCCCATCCATAGGTTTGATAATTAGTATATAATTGTTTCGTTATAGTATTGCTGAGCATTTCAGTTCCGGTGTATGCTCTAAAGTAAGCATTATCCATAAAGAGATAGAAAAATGATGCGCGGTCAATATGATATCGGAATTCCGTATTCACGAGTGTGTTCCAGAGAACACGGAATTGTGCTTCTTTATATCCGCGCAGGGTTGCCGCCCCTCCGAAACTCAGGTATTCCTGATAGGGGATTTCCTGTTCATTCCAGCTCACCCAACGCCAGCGCGGGCGCAGAAAAAGCGTAACACGTTGAAACCATTTTTCACTTTTTGGTGCCGGCATAATATAATACGACATTTGTGCAATATGCTCGATAATCATATATCGTTTATCACGTATATCATATGGTTTAAAATACACTTCAAATGTATGACGATACCCGCGGCGAGGATTGCGATAATTATCAAGATGCTGAAATCGCGAAATATGTCCGACACTAATTGTTTCGGTATTCTTATAGGATGCGTATTCACGTGTATAACGAACCCGTTCCCATGAAACAACAACCGACGCATGATAACGGCTTGAAAATCGCCCGGTCAATTCTTCTTTAATAGAGGGGTTTTGTTTTTTTTGTATTGGCAAACGATTTGTTGATGTTCCTTGAAATGACCATGGCGTCAGCTCTTCCTGATAAAGATGTATTGTTGATGAAAGTCCCAGCGGGATTGAGAATATCCACGGCTCATTATAAAAAAACCTGAATTCGGTTTTCCATATACCAAGCTTATGTAAACCGTAATACTTTCGATATACAAGAGGGACTTCAATTTCTTTAAAGAGTGGAGAGTAATACACTCCGACTCCTCGGCCGGTATTAAAAAAGTTTTTTGTCTTAAAATCAAGAACCCCTGAGATATTAAACGCATATTTCGGCTGACCGGTAGCGGTATGTTTATCAATTTGATTTCCGCTGAAACCGAAATTGACAAGCAATGATGAGCTTTTTAATACTGTGCAATCAATAATAATAATAGTACTGCCGGCATTCGTTGATGCTTTTGATGTTATTGAGTTTATTGAAATAAACTCAAGTGCTTCCATGCGCTGTTTAATTTCACGAAGAATATATTGGTTTAAATACTCACCGACAAGCGGTTTCAATTCTTTTTGGAGTGAACGGGCAAGATTATTACTGACACCAATAAACTTGAACCCGGCAATTTCAATTTGTCCGCCTTCGTCAATATTCAAAACAAGGTTACAAGCACCGGTTTCAGGTGATGCAGAGAGCTCACTGATAGAAACAACAGCATTCGGCAGCATGTTTTCATCATATACTTGAATCAGTATATCGAGTCCGCTTTCAAGATATAATGCATCAAACGGGTCTTTTGGGAAAACACCGATGATATTCATAATCTCTCTGTCCGAAAATAAAAAATTGCCGTAAATAGAGATAGAATCCCAATATAATTGCGGACCTTCATCAATAAAAAGTGTTATATCAACTTCATCATGACGTATTTGTTTCAGTTGAGTTAATGTGATGGCAGCAAAATAATAACCGTGACTTTTATAATAATCCAATATACGGTAAATATCACGCCGTAATATAAACTCATAAAATCGACTGCCCGGCGTAAGAGTCATAAGCTGTTGAAACATATTCTGCGATATATTTGTACTGCCTTCAACGTTAATTGAATGTATTATCGGTACAATACCGGAATCCCATGCATGATTTGTAACAATTTTTGTTGAGGCAGAATGCAGATGAGTGTCAGGTTTCGCGCTGCCGTTTGAGATAAAATAAACCGCTGATGATGGTTGGTCTGTTGTTGCCGGATTGTTTGTTGACGGCGTTATTGTATTTGATGGCTGTCCCATGGAAACAGCAGTAATGACTATGCTCAGGAGCAGTGCAATTATTATATGGTATCTCGACAGGCGCATTAGAACGTAATCCTTACTTCTGTTGTAACAGTAATGGAAGAGTCCTTAAACACAAGAACTTTTCCTGAGGTAAAAACCGTTTTCCCATGTATATCTTTTGTTGTGTTTTCCTGTTTAACGATATATACTGACTTAAATGTTGCCCGTATGCGTTGTGTGATATTATAATTGGCGTCAAATTTTAATTCCAATTTTTGTCCTTTAATTTTCATCTCTTCAATAGCGGATAGACTCCGTGGATTTACGACACGCTGGTATAAGGAATTACGTGCGATGAAACCTTTATTGCCATCGACATTGTAATATCCGCGGATATACGGAAACCCTAATTCTTTCATGAAGTTCTGAAAATATATTTTATTTTGCAGCCGAAAATGTAATTTTTTAATCGGATAAAAATCAATATTTAAAAATGGCGCCCAATGCCATTCACTATAATATTGATCGGGTGATTGTATGGTCATATTATTTGAAAATGCATTAAACGTGCGTTCAATGCGGTTAAGGTTTGTTTGAAAATAATCTTTGATGGTTTCTTTTGTTTTATACTCAATCCCGATGTTGAATTTCCATTCAGGAGGGACATTGACCGTATCACGTAATTCAAATGTATGTGATGTTGAATAATCATTTTCATTATTGGTTGCAGTATCCCACAGCCGTATGTTGTCTTCAAACGGCACACTTGTAAATGATCCGTTCGTATAATGTTCCCATTTATATTTTGTACTGAGAGTATTATTTGATGCAACGGCATTTTGCATTTGCAGTGCGCGTTTTTGTCGCAGGCTTTTACTGAATTTATTTCCGTATTGACCGTTCATATAATGAGAGTTTTCAAGTGATGAAAGGATGTTGAATATTTTGCTGTTCGGAAAAAGCCGAACAGTATGGCGGATGGTCTGACGTGCGGTCAGCGTTCGGTATATATCCATACGGTTTTGCAGAAAATATAACTTTCGCCGATTGTCTTTATCACTATTGTGTTCCTCAATATTTATATAATTTTGGTATTCAATCTTTCTCAGGAGCGAATTTGTTTTTGTTTTCAAATTATGAAAGAGCCACCATTTATCGGGTGCGACGGTTAATGATGATGATAGGGTTACTCGAATAGTCGGCTGATCGATATAACGTTTATTGGTCCGTGAACGCCCGCTTTTTCTGATTTTTGTTACCTGATCAGTAAGTTGATATTTTAAGGTATGGCGAATCGTGTTCCCCCACGGGGTAAGATAATTGCGCAGATTAAACAGATCTGTTTGCTGATCTTGTGAATCAGGGAAATATACCAGATATTCTTTTGAATGACGTTTAATTAAACGTTTCCAATTTGCATTTGCATCCCAGACATTTCGTATGGAGCGTTGAACGGTAATGGAGTTTTCCCAATTAGTAAACTTAGCAAGTCGCGGGGTTGTCATTGAGTTTTTTTCAAATTCCTGGCGTGTTGTAAAAAGATATCCTGCATAGAAGTTACGAATATTATAACTGCTGAGACCTGCTGAATAGACAGTATAATCATGTCCGAACATTAACAGTGAGGGATCAATTGATGCCGTATAATCATTTTCAAGTTCCAATGTACTGCTTGGTTTTAGATACCAGAACGGCAATTCAGTTTTAAAGTTCATTTTTTCCAGAAAGTTTTTCCGATCAATTTCATTTGTGGCGGAATAATTAATATCTGAGACAATGTTTTTATAATCGCCTTTAATTAATGCATTGTTTTTATTTTTAAATTGAGAAGTTACTTCATTGAAATAGCGCATTTTTCGGCGATCTTCAAAGGTACGGTCAAGCTGAGCGGCATCCCAGCCAATTGTCCATAGATCACGCCAATTATACGTGGCATTGATCCCGTAATCTGATAATGATGATTTCTCATTATCGGTACGCAGTTCCCAGCGATCAACAAAATCAATATCGTATCGGTTCCCGCTTATCGGATGAAACTCACGATCCTGTACGTAAAAATATCCTCCTGTGGTGAGATCACCAATGGTATGACGAACTGATTCAAGCTCTTTGAATAAAAATGTAATATCCCCGCGTGTTGCTTGTGCGCGCGGTTGTATTTCAGATGCCCCTAATTGCGGGTCGTCATAATGCAAATTATAATTCATAAATTGATTTTCATCGCGGTAATTGACAGCGGATTCAACATCCATCGTTACCCATTTTTTGTTGAGTGTTGATTTAATGTCAATGATTGAGGCGGAGCCCGGTGCTTTATCAAGCATATCATTTCGGGTAAGGTTGGTATTTGCGCGAACATTGCTTTTATCATTTAATTCATTAAAAATGTTTGTATAAAAAGATCGAAAATCATTGTTATAATCATATAACATACTATTTGATAATACCGCTTTATCAATATCACTTAACAGTATAAGAGAATCATCAACTCGATCAATTTCTGAAAGATACGTGAGTCCGATTCTAAACTGTTTCTTTTTGGTTTGACCGAAGCTTTGTGCCATGAAACTTTCTGTCGGATAATGGGCGGTTAAGTATTGGTAATCAATGATTATTTCCGATTCAGCAGTGATAATCGGAGAGTTTGCCGCATCAAAGGAAAGCTGTCCCTTACTGTAATTAATAGTATATTCGTTTTCATTGCCTCGTTTTAATTTTATGCCGTTTACCCAAACACTTTCAGAACCGCTGATAATAGATGCATTTTGCTGATTAATAGTAATATCGTACGGTCCTTGTGCTGAGGTTGCATCTCCCTTAAAGCGTGATGTATTAAAATGTGTTCGGCTGCGCGCAATAAGAAACGCGCCTTCACTCGGTGTGAATGCATATGTTGTAAAAAGTCCTTTCAATGATGACTTTTTATACTTAGCAAAATAGGTGTTGCCAATATTGATATTTAAGTCACCGAGTGTGGCAGTATAGTGCGGATTGTTAATCTCAATGTATATACGATCAAGCTCGCTTAATTCTTCCGTCGCACCGGCGGTTTGTAAACGCAGGTCATGTCCGGCAATTTTACCCTGTACAACGGTTTTTTCTATTTTTGTGTAAAAATTTAAATCAAGCGGCGCCTGCTGTTGGATTTGACCATCTGAACCGAACGTTATCGAAAACCGCTGACTCCCTGATACATTAATATGATATTCCTGTTCACGGGTTTCAGAAATTGTTTGATGCGGCATACCGATGTTGGTTGTACCGTATTCTGATTTTATATTAATGGGAATATATTGGTAATCAATAACAATCGGTTGTCCGTAAGGCATTGAACGTGTCCGATAATTCGTTATGGTATAATAGTCGCCGGTAACTTCATCAAACTTTTCGATATTCGTTGTCTGTACAAAATCAAAATGCCCTTGTATATAATCAACATATACATCCTGTCCGATGATTTGTTCTTTACCTGCCGCATAAATGTGTATTGATCCGGGGAGAATATAGCCATGTGCAAGTCCATACACGCTTCGCCGTCCGGTTGCTGCCATTTCTTCGCGAACAGTATATAACGTATAGACTTCATTTTCATATACCGGCAGTGCTTCATTTTTAGCGAGTGTATAGGTCTGAACATTAATTTCTATAATTTCATTATTGAGTTTATCGAGAACATATAAATCACCATTCGGATGTGTTAAAACATCAACCGGACTGCCGAACGGGTAGAGTGTTGTATTAATTTCTTTAATGAGTTGATAATCAGGACTATACACAAGAATACGACGATTACCGGTATCAGCAAGATATAAAAAGCCGTTTTTATCGACAGTAATAGATTGCGGTTGGCTGTATATTTCGTTTTGCCCGATTGAATTAGAAAAACTGCCGTTTTCACGAAATATTTTAATCCGATTATTTCCGCTATCAACGACATAAATGGTATTATTGTAATCAACAAAAACAGCAGTCGGATCAATAAATTGGCGGGGGGCACTGCCGAAACTTCCGATTTTTAAAATCTGTTCACGTTGAGTGTTGTAAACATATAAATATGAAGCACCGGCATCAAGGATATAATAATAATTATGCGAATCAATAAAAATATCAACCGGATTGATAAAACTATCCGGAAATGAATTGGTAACAATATCACCATGCAATGTATATGCTTTTAATTGTTGATCAGCAGCATCTATCGTATACACAATTCCATTATTATCAACCGCAATTGCAATTGGTTCATCCGGACCAATAAGGTTTAAAATTTGAGCACGATATGCACCGGTCATCGAATCAATAGCATACCCGGCTATACGCCGGTTGCCTTGATCAGCAATATAGAGTTCGCTGTTATAACGCAGGTAAAAAGCAACCGGCTGGTATAATGTTGCGTCCGGTATTTCAATGGTTGATGTGTTGGTGATAATTACGCGATACGCCCGTTCGGATGATTGGGCATACAGTGGCAGGACACATAGCACAATTACACTCAACAGCAATGATAATATATATATATGCTTCACGTGAATGCTGCCCGACTCTTTGAGGTTGCTCTAAAGTAAATTATAAATAGAAAATAGCATTTCTACCTTTGATGTTATCACATGTTGATTTGTTGTGCAATTGTTTTACTGTTTTTTTCAGAATATTGTCATATCTGATAATTGTTTTTACCTAAATAAAGTATGAGTGTATAAAACGAAAGGAGAGTATTGTATGCATACTGATAAACATGGAACACCTCGTAATGGGGGTGAACATAATTTTCAAAAAGACAGTTTATTGTTTGGCAGCGTGCCGTCGTGGGAAATCCATATTTCACAAAGTGCAAAAGAATTAATGATTTATACTATGGAATATCACCCGGGATTACTGCATCTTTCATCAGAAGATTTAATTGCAATATTACAGCGAATTGAACCGGATATCCATATTATTCGACCGAGGGATACTCAGCGCTGGAAAAAAGAAAGACCTATAAAACATGCATTCCGGAACCGGTATGCAATCAGTTGATATATCAGGACTCACGATATGATATAACAAGAGCCGGTAGAGTGTCTGTTTTTCCGTACTCTGAAAGATAAAAAGAATATAACAAATACGATCTTCTTTTAATAACAGAGGAGCCTAAATATAATCAAAGTCGTAATATACCGGATTCAGTTCAGGGAAAAGCGCAGCCAATATTTTTTTATCTTCTTGATTAAGTTTGTCTGCACCCGGAATATTCATTTTATCGAAGGAGGTATGCCCGAGCAGAAGTTTATTGAAATCAATATCTTCAATCTCTAAACGATGATCGCTTTCAATGAAATCAATTGCCATTTTTCCGTTTAGGTTTTTATCATCAAGTATTGTTCGTTCAAACCCAACGACATCCTGCCAATTATTGTAATTCATCGTGCGAATACGGCGATTAAGAAGAGGAGTAATTTGTCGAAGCAGACTTGAGATATTAACAATTTTCCACATTTTATTTTTACGTAAATCTTTATGCTCTTCAGCTTCCTCTTCAGTCATCGGTTTTCCGTATTTAATATCCATTTTATCAACAACATCATAAAAAAGTATTTTTTTACCTTCACCGGCAACATCACCGGCAATTTTTTCAAATAATGCATTAACGGCATCTTCATATCCGTCAAGACAACAATATTCGCCGATTTTATAATTAAAATCAGGGGCGTCCCAGTCATCACGGATTTTTTCGTTCATGGCATACGCAACAATAATGCCGTTGCTTTCAGCGACAAGAAAATTATCTATAGTGTCTTTCTGAAGGTGTGTCTGCAGACGGTGTTCCCAATAATAACGATTACGTAATAATGAGCCGGTTTGCTTAGCATTGAATTCGTCGTGTATTTTCATAACGGCAGCAATATCAGCGGGATTATTAAACGGGCGGATGGTGAAATCCTTTATCTCCTGTTTCAGGGCATCAACATGAACAACTTTTGTATTCATTATCATACTGCGATACCCGAACTTTGCGTAAAAAGCCGGTTTGAAAGGAAAAAGAAGAGACATATCATAGCCATCCATCGTCATATGCTCAACTGAATCAGTCATAATCATTGAGGCATATCCTTTTCCGCGGGCATCAGGATCAGTTGCAACACCGCCAATGCCGGAGAGACTGATAAGGGTATCCTGAATGCGCATTTTTCTGTTTGATACAAACAGAGCACTACGGCAGACCGCATTTTCCATTATCATGCGAATATCGTCGTATTTAAATCCTTCTTCTTTTGAGCTGACGTTTTCCAGAAACGGATCTTCAAAAACTTTTGTTGTCAGACGTGCTGCTTCTTTAAAATCTTTTTTCGAACAACCGCGTGCTTCAGCCATGATAAAATCCTTTCATTCATAAACCGGTATCGTTATTTATTATACAATAAAGTATATATACGTCAAGGCATCAGCCCATCAGTACTTCAACAATATGCGTTTTCTTATCCCCGAAGGGTTTAATGAGCGTTCCCGAAATACGCTTCCCGTCAACTTTGATTTCTACGACCCCTGATTGTTTTCCTTTCGGATTGCGAATAGAGATGTCATATATATCGTTGCGGAATGTACGTTTAATACGTGCTTTTTTCCAATGATCGGGAATACATGGATCAATGCGGAGACCGTCAAATTCACGACGCGCACCGAGCATAAACTCAGTCGCCGCAATCCACATCCAAGGGGTTGTGCCGGTATTCCACGTAAAAGAACCTTCACCGGCATGGAGTTTGCTTGATGGACCGACGACAAATTCAGAGTACACATACGGTTCAACTTTAAACTTTTCAATATTATCCCATTTCCAGTCACTGCATGGCAGCAGTTTTGAAAAGCTTTCATATGCTTTGTTGCCGCGCTTGATGAGACAATCAGCAACTACTTTAAATGCAACAGCATGTGAGAAAACCGATCCGTTTTCTTTTGTTCCCGGTGCAAATGATGATACCCTGCCGATATTCGGATTATATTTTGTATAGGCATCGCAGAGCATCGGTCCCCACGCGGTTGCGAGTTTTTTATCAATAACATTCAGGCAGTCCGGGAGTCGTTTATCAGTAACCGTACCGGAAAGAATTGCCCATGTTTGTGAATTGAGGGGATGTTTTCCTTCTTTATTTTTTGCAGAACCGACTTTAGTGCCGTTATCACTGAAAGCAGCGAGATACCACTTTCCATCCCATGCGGTTTTATTGATTCGTCCGGTAAGATCATCAATAATGCGTTTCATTGCTCGTGCTGTTTTACTATCTTTGAGATAATCAGAAAGCTCACGAATAGTTTTTGCTGCACGAACAACAGCCATTGCCAGCCATACACTTTCACCTTTTCCCTTTGCACCAATACTGTCATAGGCATCGTTCCAATCCGCATGACCGATAAGCGGCAGACCGCGTTTTCCTGATTTTTTATAAATATACGTTACTGCTTTAATAATATGATTATAGACGGTATCGCTGCCGCCGTTATGATAAGGGATTTTTTTCTTCAGAAAAGCTTTATCACCGGTTTCCTTTACATAGGATACAACGGCAAACGGCAGCCACACAGCAACATCAGATTTTCCGCCAACCCCGCCGGCGCCGGTATTTTCCCATGGGCCTTCAATATCAGACCAGCCGGAAACAGCATGTCCGGTATTATATTGGAAATAGAGTAATTTTTCTAATTTCTCTTTTGCAATAGGTAAATTTGTTGACAGTAGTCCTTCGACATCCTGTGCAGTATCACGATAACCTTGTCCGCCGTCTCCGCCGTGATAATGCGATGTTCCGCGCCATTGTGTGATAGCAAAAAGCTGATATTTGCCCCAGTAATTAACCATCGTATTGAACTTTTTATCAGGCGTATCAACCATAATGCGATTAATTTGTGTATCCCAATATTTCAGCATTGCGGAATACTCTTTTTTAATAGTGCTCATGCTTTGAAACTTTTTAGCAATTTTCAGTGCTTGTGCAGCATTATCAGTACACCCTACAACAACAGCAAAGGTTTTTGTTGCGCCGGCGGGCAGGGTAATGTCAAACTGAAATGCTCCTGCCATTTCATCGCCGTCCGATGCGGTAACATTTGGACATTCGCCGTGTATAACCGATTGCGGTTTTTGACAGTCATTATAACGACCGAGGAATATGTCTTTGACGCAGCATATTTTTTTTGGCGATTGTGTTGCCGTCATAAATGATTGTGACATGGCGATTCTGCCGCTGTACATTTTCTTACTGAACAATAACGTTTTTGCTGAGCTGTTATATCGAGCAGTATTATAGAGGGTTGTAATCATTCGCAGGGTTTGTTCCATTGAAACATCACCGCCAACAAATTCAGCATACGGAAACACACGCAGTCGGCGGGTTTTACGACCGGGGTTTTTTAAAGTTACCTGCCATATTTCAACCGGATCGTTTAATGGTACGAAATATTTAACTTCACTTTCTATACCGGCAGTTTTTGATGCTATAGTGGTATAGCCGATTCCATGGGTGCAGGTATAGCCGCTTGTTTTTTGTATCGGCTGGTAGGTGAGTGACCAATAGGAACGGGTATCAACATCATGAACATATACATACCGTCCGGGGCGATCTGAGTTGACATAGTCATATCGTAAAACACGGTTATACTTCGGATCAAGGTAATAACTGAATCCGCCGCCGGTTTGTGAAACGATTGCATGATATTTATTATTAAAAAGATAATTAACCCACGCACGCGGCGGGTTAGGATTACGAATAATAAACTCTTTTCCATCTTTTGAAAATGCACCGTATTTCATTCTGATAAGCTCCTTCACATAGCGTTTTTCGTAAAGGTCAAATGACCTGTTTAATAGGTACTGTTGTAATGATGAGTCGTTGTGTCCATATTTGTAAATTGACCGAATATTACAATTGCTATTATATCGAAGTACTATATATAGGCAAGTAAAAATTTCTTAATTGCACAATATTGTTGTTCTGTGATATACTATTAATTATTTGTAAGGATTGTAATTATGAAACAACTGAGCATTAGTATCGCGCTTATTCTGTTTATGGCTATCGGAACTTTCGCCGGCAGACCGGCTAATCCGATATGGTCGCCGACCGGGAATCATGTTGCATACGAAGAACGTCCCGATGATAATACAATGGCGGATATGAAATTACTGGTGATAAAAAAGACCAATAAATTAGTAAAGTACACAATACGCGGTGGACGAAAACCGGTATGGTCGCCGCGGGGAGACAGAATTGCATTTATTCAGCATCGTAATGGTACTGATTATGTCGCTATGCTGTATGTTCAGGATGGAGAAATAAGAATTGTCTGTCCCGGGCAGGATGTTGCATGGTTTGATTATGATCGGTATCTTATTATTCAGCGGGTTGATCCAATGAGTTATACAACATTTGTGTATCGGATTCGACCTGACGGGCGTGAAGAAAAATACTTAAGTGAAGGGATTACACCGCTCCCTGACCCACTGGGAGATTTTGTCGTAGTCAGTGTACGGCGTGATGGAAAAGCGGCATTACGAATTATTGACCGAAATGGTGCGGCAATCGGAACAATAAAAAATGCGAAATGGGCTTCCTGGTCTTCTGACGGAAAATCATTAACCTATACAAAATCCGATACTCGAGCAATATATCTTTGGTGCTTTGATAAGGCTGAATTGGCGAGTGGTAATGCAGAAGGGATAAAGATTTCCGATGATGGGTGTTATTCCGTTTTTTCACATAATGGAAAGATGATTGCATACAGTGGTTCACAAAAACAGGGTATTTATGTGTATACTATCAGTGATACAGCGATACGCCGTATTTCTGATAATGATGTTTTAGCATCACCACGCTGGGCTCCTGATGATTCGTCATTACTGATTGCTGATCCTGATACGAAAGAGCTTATTTTTTTACCGGTAACGATACAATAATCGTATGTAAATAAAGAAGAGTTGTTTTTTTAAAAATAAACAATGCAGTAAAAACGTACTTTTTATACATACTTTATAAACTATTAATATTTTTGCCATACATATATCTATTATTTACTTGAAAAAAAAGCATGTATCGAATATAATACTATTAATTACTCTACATACGTGCATTCGCCGGTATATGCCGCTTTTGTAACGGCATATCGTTTTTATTGGCAGCAACATAGTGTGTTGTTGCTTTTAATTATATATCACTGAATATATAATTTATTTTAAATGGGAGTTTATTTTTGTGAAATTATTTGAAGGCGTTCCTGCATCACCGGGGATTGCCATTGGAAAAGCATATTATTATACCGAAGAAAGTTTCATAATCCCGCATAAAGATATCCCGCCGACAAAAATACGCAACGAAAAAAAACGATTTGATAAAGCATTAAAACGAACGAAAGAAGAACTGCATAAGCTTCAGCATAGTATATTAAATCGTATTGAGAAAAAGTTTGCAGATATTTTTAGTGTGCATTTACTGGTTCTTGAGGATCCGGTTTTACTGGTTGATGTTAATGACTATATTACCGAAAAACACTGTAATGCTGAATGGGCAGTATATCAGGTTCTTGATCGGCAAATTAAAAAACTTTCGATGGTTGAGGATGGTTATTTTCGGGAACGTATAACGGATATTCATGATATCGGAAAACGTGTTATTCGCCATCTTTTACAAAAAGAGCATAAATCGTTAACAAGTTTAACTGAGCAGGTAATCGTTATTGCCCGTAATCTTTCACCAAGCGATACCGCTGCCATGCGTAAAGATATGGTAATCGGATTTTCAACAGATGTCGGCGGACGAACATCACATACTGCTATTGTTGCCCGTGCGCTGGGTATTCCGGCGGTTGTCGGGTTGGGGAATATTACTGAACATATTGATACTGATGATATTGTAATTATTGATGGTAATCATGGTAAAGTCATCATTAACCCCGATGAACAAACGATTCGTGAATACAAAACCGCCAAACATATTTTTGAGCGATTTGAAGTTGAACTGAAAAAACTTAAATCATTGGATGCGGTTACGACCGACGGACATAATGTTACGTTAATGGGAAATATTGAATTACCGACTGAAATAGAAACGATTATAGCAAACGGCGGGCGTGGTGTCGGATTATATCGAACAGAGTTTTTATATCTTAATCGTTCTGATTTACCGACTGAAGAGGAATTATTTAAAGTTTTTAAAAATGTTGTCGAGCGCATGAAACCGAATCCGGTAATTTTCAGAACAATAGATATTGGCGGCGATAAGCCGAATGCGGCGATAATGAATATGCCAAAGGAAGCAAACCCGTTTCTCGGATATCGTGCGATCAGGTATTGTCTTGCGAATGTTGATGTTTTTGAAACACAGCTTCGGGCAATGATTCGCGCAAGCTATTATGGAAATGCATCGCTTATGATCCCGATGATTTCTAATTGTAATGAAATTAAACGTACGAAAGCAATTATTCGGGATGTTAAAGAAGGATTGCTGACTCGCAGTGTGCCGTTTAATCCTGATATTGAGATGGGAATTATGATGGAAATACCGGCAGCAGCAATGATTGCTGATATATTAGGGGCAGAAGTTGACTTTTTTAGTATCGGGACAAATGATTTAGTACAGTATGGCATTGCGGTTGATCGGAATAACGAAAAAATTGCGTATTTGTATAATCATTTTCATCCCGGTGTTATCCGGTTATTAAAACAAATCATTGACGGCGCACAAAAAAATAACATTCATGTACATATGTGCGGAGAAATGGCGGCTTCACCGCTGGCAATTCCATTAATTGTCGGTATGGGACTTAATACGCTGTCCGTTTCTGCTATTGCGATTCCGGAAATTAAAAAAATTATTCGAGGATTAACATTACAGGAGTGTCAAAAAACGGTTGAGGTAGTTATGACTATGAAAACGGCAGTTGACATTAAACGGTATTTATATAGATTACTGAATGATAAGTTCCCTGATATTGTTGAAAAATATGTTATTTAATAAGGAGTGCCGGTATGGCAGGATTTAAAAATCTTCAAAAAACACTGCAACTTACGATCATTGGTATTGCCGTATACATATTCGGTTTTGTGATGCTGTTTTTTGTATTTGATAATTACGGCGGGTTTTTCGCAAAAACTGCTCCGGCGGTTATTCTTGCCGGGGTTATTATTATCGGTATCGGGCTTTCATCGGCTGATAAAAAAGAAAAACAAGACGTATAAATTATTCGCGTGTAATGTAGCCGATTTGTGATGTCCCTTCAATGACCACTGCATCATTATTTTCAAGGTTACTGTCCCCGGTATTTTTTACAATGCAATAATCAGCATATGCGTTAATGACAACTACTTTGCCTTTTGGTTTACTGATGTCATAGCCGGACGGCTGATTATTAAACGGGTTTATTTTTTCTTCATACACAAGCAGCGTACTGCCGGTATGTATACCATTTTGAGTTCCGAGATTGACCTTAAAAACAGGTTCGGTTTTTATCGTACTGAAAAAACCGCTGCTCATGCAAATATGAATTTCTTTTTTATATTCATATGCAAAGACGGAACCGTCATGTGAGAATGAAGGAAGATATCCGTCAGTGAGAATTTGTTTTTGCTCACCGGTTATAATATCCACAAGTCGAATACCGGATCGATCGGAGCCGAAAAGAAAAAAACGGGCATTTGGATGCAGATCATATCCCTGAATAGCACTGATGGCGTTGCCGTTTTTATCGAGTACTAAATCTTTCACCGGAATAACGGATGTCTTTTTCAATGTCGTTAAATCATAAACTTCAATCGTGTATTCTTCGTATTTATATACTGCAATCATACTGCCGTTTTTAATAATTTTCGGATTTTCAACTTTTGTCGCTATTTCTTTTTCTTCACCATTATTGTCGAGGATATACAATGAAAAATATGCGTCAGTATACACCAGCGCCTGACCGTTTTGCAGCCAGATAGGATATGCACCCCATGCGACCATTGAATTGTTGGAATTATGGGTATCGAGAATGAATATCTTCTGTTCTCCTGATTCGGTAAATCCTGAATACGCGATACGGTAATTGTCAGGTGCCCATGAGAGATAATCAATAGTTGTTGCTGATGCTTGATATGATTTTTGTTCGCCGCCGAGAGTATGAATAATTATTTTATCTTTTTGCTGATAGGCTATTTTTTTCCCGTCAGGTGACCATACCGGTGTTGCACTATGGGTTACAAACAGAGTTTGAATATTTGCTTTTTTGGAAACATCGTAGAGCCGCCATGTTGAGGCAGAACCCGATTTCGGAAAATTTGAATACATAAATTGTTTGCCGGTCGGTGACCAGATAATATTATGACCGTTAATAACTGATTGTGCCGGATTATTTTGTGCGATCAATACCGGCAGGGAAAGTATAAGCATTATCAGGACACATACTATTAATGCTGTTCGTTTCATGAGTACCTCATTATTTCATAGAATACTATCAATATATCATATACAGAACGGTTTTGTCTATGTGTATCAGACATAAAACAATTCTAATACGTATATTATTAATTATAGCTTGTTTTGAGGTATTTGTCATGATAGTGTTTGATGCAAATGATGTCTATGGAACAAAACAATCACATCATGATACGAACATTTATCGGCATTCATCTTCCTGATAAAGTGAAAAGCTTTCTTGGCGATCAGATGAATGCGCTGCAAAAGCGAGTTATTCCCGGTGTAAAATGGGTACCTCCTGAAAACCTGCACATTACTATAAAATATTTAGGACTTTTACCGGAAGAATTATTACCGGCTATTAATACTGCTGTTTCCGATATTGCAAACGGTTCTTTCCCGATGCGGTTGCGTGTTTGTGGTTTTGGCGCATTTCCGAAATTATCGCGGGCACAGGTATTATGGGTAGGTATTGCTGAAGAATGTCGGCTGGTGTTGGAGGAAATGTTCTGGCGTATAGATGCCGCATGTTGTACTATAACAAAACAGCAGTGTGAACAGCGGGTTTTTCATCCGCATATAACACTTGGTCGTATACGGAGAAGAGTACGAACCCCACATGAGATTGTTGAATATTTTACCGTACAAAATTCCTCTATCCATGAGGATTTTATCGCAGATGGTCTGACGGTTTTCCGGTCAGTGTTGACAGATACGGGCAGTGTCTATTCGATACTGCATCAAACGGAGGCTCCGTAAAAATCCGGAAAGTTCCGTATTATGTAAATGGTCAATTGAATTGTGTATGTCGTACGTTGCAATTTCAAAACAAGTGTGAAAATAAATAGAATACTTAACTATTGTCAATCGTACATACGATCGTACGGCGAAAAACGTTCAATATACTTATTCACCGAATAACGTTCTGATGTGTTCTACTTTTCGCAATAAACCGGTTTCTATACCATCTATCAGAACAGCAGGGAGCATGGTAACTGTCAGCATTTTTTTGGTAACATCAATTTGCTGCTGTTTCGGCAGTGATTGAAATAATTTTGCACGTTTTACTTTTTCAATATATGTTAAGATTACTGCAATAGTCTGACTGCTTTCACCGTCAATTATTCGGGCAAGTTCTTCAATACTGCTGTCGCTTAAAAGCAGTTCAATTCGTTCTCGTCCGGTCATAATGCGTTTACAAATCCGTATGTGATGAATCGCTGGTTGTTTGTATCGAAGTGGAAACATAGATTTTCCTGCGTATTATTGCAAAATCAGTTGATTGTTTATTGCCCGGAATATGTGCTTTTACTGCAAACATATAATGATAACGCTGTGCATTGGAAAGGCTAATCGTAAAATGAACCGTTTTCGTCTCGCCGGGTCCGAGTGATTCAATTTTAACTGCTTTGGCACTATGTATGGCAATACCATCAGTCGGCTCAACTGTTATGGCAAAATTGTTTATCGGATCAAGACTGATGTTTTCAACAGAAACGGGGATTGTAATTTTTTTATGCAGTCCTGCGTTTGCCGGTGCGTCAATATGTGTACGAATAGGATTTTTACCGACATCGCGACGATATTCTGAGAATGATTTTGCTCCGGCAAGAACCCATTCTCGTGTTGAATATTCACCTTTGCGTCCCCAAAAGGCACGGGTGAAATCGTGCCAGAAAATACCGTCAACCGGACCGCCGAAAGAAAGTTTCCGGCTGCCGACGGTGTTACGGCGAACTAATTCATCAACCGGTGACATATATACGCTGTCAAGCAGTTTAATATCAACACTGTTTCCGCAAAGCAGATTAACCTGTTCAGAACTGACATATCCTTTCCAGTCCACTAAAAGACTGCGGAATTGCTGTTGATTAGCTTCATAGAGCATTACGGCATCATACGTTACTCCCGCGTCAAAAAACATTAAAGGATCCTGTCCATGTTGTTTTCCATGTTCCCAGCCGAGCGTAAAGAGCCATACCGGTTTTTGAGTACCGCTTTCCTCAATAAGCCATGCAATCATACTTGCACTGGTATGCGCGCGCCACCATCGCCATTTATCAATAAGGTTTTGATCGTTGTCATTTTCAATACGGCGCGCAAACCATAGAATACGCTGTTTTTTCTGCATTTTTGACCATGCAGCAGGGATATCAATACTCATATCTGCAACAAAATCATCAACTAATTCATATCCATCAACATGACCGGTACGGACATAATCATATCCGATAAAAGAAACATTGGGATTTGCATCCATGCGGCGTGTAAAGCTCAGTAAGTCGTTATATCGTTTTTTATCTTTCAGACTGATATGATAGCTTTCATACAGCGTACCCGTTTTTTGGTTAAAGCCCAATGATGCCTGATAACCGAGTTTTTCGAATCCTTTATTTTGTGAAAAGAAACATTGAGCCCATCCGCCGTATAATAAGTTTTCTTTTTGCGACTTTGCGGCAAAGAGTTTGCTTTCTTCAAACTTCGATTCATCAAACGGACGAGTTTTTGAATTCGGACCGGGACCATGCGTTATTGCCACCAGTTGAAATAAAGCATCAGCATCCATGTATTTTGCCCACGCAATAACATTGCGCCAATCCCCTTTTGTACCGTCCGGTCCGATGATTGAGCGGTCAACAATAGATGAGTTTCGTTCCAGCATTGACACACAAAACCCCGGTTCGACCGGCGGCGGAGTGCGTCCTTTAATGATGAATGATGAGCGTGCTGTATGTGCCGGTCCCGGTGTATTCGGTTGTGCACTCACCAGTACTTCATAGGTCCCGAGCTGCGGATTCCATGGAATCGGCCATCGCCCTATCCATAAACCGCTCTCTTTATCAAAACGAAGATGTATTTCTTTCATCTCACCAATAGTGGTAATTATTTTATTATTGTGATAAATACGTGCTTTAATAGTGGCATGACGCATAGTGTTATTGTTTTCATCACGATAGTCGGCAATGATATCAACCAGTTCATATCTGAAATAGCTTTGTTTTAATGTTGATGTCAACAATGGCTGATCACTATCGGCTTGACGCTTGAAAGCATTACTTTGAAGACTAATTGCGCTGTCAGTGTATTCCCCGCTGAATGCACGAATGACATGAAACGAATTATTTAAAGTATAGGTTGCAATAATAATTAGTACAGCAAGAATGAGCCCGAGTATCTCATGCTTTTTCATGGGCAACTCCCATTATTGAAGTATTTTTTAATCGATTAGTAACTTTATGTAATCGTGAAAGACTATGGTTTAATTTTTTACGAATTTGTTCTGATTCTGACGCTGATTGTTGTGTTGGTGATACCGTGTTTTTTGGCAGAGCGGGAATCGGCAATGGTTGCGTCATAGTAATAGTGCGTGGTTTTGATTGTAAAAGTGGCGGATGCTGTTTTTTTAATACTGTTTGCGATTGATTGTTTTTCGGAATGGGGGCTATTGTTTTTCGTGCAGCGGTGATAATACGTTTTTCAATCATCGGTGGTTTAACCGGAGCCGTGTTTGGTTTTTTGTCAACGACATCAATACGGGGTTTCTTATGCATCGTGTTTATTGAATCGCGAATATTTGAACGGAGTGGCGATGTGTGCTGCTGTTCAGTTGCGGATGCTTTGATGCCGGCGGGAGTTTGCTTATGTATTGTCGTTTGCTGCAGTGGCTGTGCATTTGGTTTCGGTGCTATTGTCTGTGCGGGTGAATGTCCGGCGGCTTTTTGCGGTGAAGGAGTTTGTTGCTGCCGGTCATGCTGCGCCGGTGCCGGTTTCATCATATGTGCCGAAGTCCTGATTTCCGGTGAAATGCTCTGAGTGCCGGTTGTTGGTTTTTTCGGCAATGGCGTTATGTTTTTTGCAGAAACAGGGGTTACGGCAGCATCTGCAAGTGCTTTTTTTGAACGTTCATGTACTGAAACGGAAGTATGCGATAATGCAGCAATACGAGCAGCTGTTTTCTGCGGTTGAGGGGTATGATGCGTATTTCTTTTCGGTTCACTATACATGTTTTGATCAAATAAAATTTTTACCCGATAATCTTCATCAATGATTTGATCAATAATATAATAAACAATACCGGCTGTTGAAAGCCCGACCCCGATGGTTAATATCCAAATATAATGGCGATAGGTTGGAAAATAACGAAAATAGGTAAATACCAGTAATGGTATTTCAATTCCCAGAAACCCGCCAAGCAGGAATAAATAAAATCGTATTCTGTTTAAAATAACACGAAAGGTGTATTGCATAATCCTTCCTCGTCTTTTTATAATCTGTATGTCATTCAGATTATCGGACGTGTGTATTTTTCCTTAATAATTTTCTTGATGAATACGAAGGAGATGCTATGCAAATTTTATCAGAATGTTTTCCCCGACTGCTGAAGGGAATACAAAAACACGCGCAGGAATATTGACGTTGCCGAAATTAAAGTTTACCAGCCCTTCCTGAAAAATATCATGTCTGAACGTATTGAGTTTAGCGAGTTTTTTTATTCGTGCTGAAATAGATGGATATAATTCAACCGGCGGAGTTTTCAGCGGGATAAAGCGCTGTTTCGTCAGCATGGTGAGGGTTAGATTTCCTTCTCTGAAGTATTCCAGTTGAATTTCCTTTGCCGTATGTTTATAGGCGGTAAGAATAATGTTATCAACGATTTTTGCAACTGACGGGAGTTCGGAAACCCCGCTTCGTTTTAACTTTATGTGTTGTTTCAGATAAGCTTGTTGACCAAGCATAAAATTACTGTCAATCTCAAGCTTATCAGTGCCATATACCTGATTAATGCTTTCCATAACAGATTTTTCGGTTGCAAGAGTAACCGTTACTTTATATTCGGTATTAAAATGAATCAAATCAATAAAGGTAAGGTCATACGGATTAGTGCAGGCAATAGTAAGATTATTCCCGTCAAGCAGTATTGGAATAAGACGAAATTGTCTGCATATTTCTTCCGGGATAAGCCGTACAACAGCGGCATTAATAATATTGACGTTAATTGAAATACAAGGAAGCCCGAATTGTTCTTCAAGCGCATGAATAATGTCATTTTCGCTGACATATCCCAGATCAACGAGTATATGTCCGAGACGGGAGTGGGTTTCCTGCTGTTTTGACAATGCATAATTCAATTTTTCATCGGTCAGCAATTGTTTTTCAAGCAGTAATTGACCGAGAAATTTTTTCTCTACACCGGTATTTTTAGAAGCAAGTTCATTCTGATGCGTTTCAGGAATATATTTCGGCATGCCGTCGTCAATATCCAGTATATCCTTGTTCATATCGGAATCAGCCGCAGTGGTATCCGGTATGGATATATCCGAAGCGTTGTTCTGATGCACGGGTGAGAAATCATGTTCATCGGTCATTGTGATATCCTGTCATGCGTAAGTGTAATGGGGGCTATGAGCATATTTGAAAATCCTTGTGTCATAGTATACTTCAATGTATCATTTTTATTGTAAATAATAAAGCCCTCGACATTACTTTTTTCCGTTAAAAATGCCATACCGCGTTTCGGTCCCATTACAAATACTGCGGTTGCATACGCATCGGCATCGACACAGGTCGGTGCGGTAACCGTAACCGATACACAGGGATGTGCGGGATACCCGGTTGCGGGGTTAAGGATATGATGATACTGATATGGTGAGTTGTCTGAATGCAGAACGCGTTCATAATCACCACTGGTAACAACTGCACGGTTCTGTACTGCCAGATATGCCACAAAGGGTATTCCGGTTTCATGGCGGCGCGGATGACGAATACTGACCACCCAGGGATGATTAAATTGTTTTCCGCCAATAAAATAAATATCTCCGCCGGCATTAATAAATGCATGATGAATGCCATTGCTTTGCAATGTTTCTGCGATTCGATCAACAATATATCCTTTAGCAAAAGCCCCCGGGTCAAGTTCTACACCGGCAGGCAGCCATATACTATTTGACGCAATACGAACAGAACGGTAATTAACATATTGGCGTGCACGATTAAGAGCATCAGTACTTGGAATTGATGACGGGGCAGTATCAATACCCCATCCCCAAACATCAAGAAGCGGTTTTATGGTAATATCAAGCGTACCGCCGGTTTCCTGACAGCGACTGATGCCGGTTGCCAATAAGTGCTGCAGGTTATCACTTATATGAACCGGATACTGTGTTGCGGTATTAAGCATGTAGAGTTCTGATGTCGGATTATGAGCATCTGCAATAGATTCCCATTTTTTAATTACTCTCTCAATTAATAACGTTGTTTTGGTTTCACTCTTCAGCAGGGGTAAAATTGCTTTCACCACAATCTGTGTATTCATCGCATTCGGCATACATTCGTAAAACGAAAAATATGATACGATTAATGCGATGATACTTACTGCAAGCAGAGAAAAAACAATCGGCGCTGTAATTTTATATCGGCGCGATTTCATCAGATATACTCCTGCATCATTTTTCTTAATCCTTGCGTTCAGTGAATGATAATCGCATATGCAATACGCGTGGTGATGGGAGAATTAAACGGCAGAATATCATTGGTGAGTGATAGGCAATACATTTATTATATACATTGTTCCCGAAACAATACACTCGGGTCATGTGTTTCTCTTCTTTGACAAAATAGCGGATGTATTAATATCCAAAAACACGCGGAATGATGTTGCCGCAATATAGAGTGCAAGATCAGAGAGTGTATCTTCAGGTAAAAACGCAAATAGTGCTTCACGCATCGTAAGCGTAAGATGTTCCGGTTCACGCAGAAGGGTTAAAATAAATTTTTTCAAGTCTTTTTCAACATACGCTTTTGAAAGCGCTTGAGCATAGATGCTTTCCGGTGTACTTGTATGATAAATCATACTAACAACCCGGTTATTAATATTTGCCTGAAGTGGTGGGGAATCATAGAGGAGCATTTCAACTTGCCAGCATCCGGCAAAAAGTTCCGGTGTTTGTTTAAGCCATATATAGGGTGGGGGCAGGGGTGTAATATTTAATTGCTGCCGGTAAAAGTTTTCAATAGCAGGGATAAGACGCTGTAATGCAGGCGGATTTGTAGTATATCTGCGCATTCGTTTTTTTATGGTTCGCCGTGCATGTCGTTTAATGGTATTTTCGCGCCCGGGATTTGTCAGTGAAGGGTAATCAGACGGCAATCCCATCGCATTGCTGTACATGTTAATGAAAAGAACAACAGCAATGGTTACCAATGCTTCGGATTGTTCTTTTGATTTCCGAAACAATTCAGTGAAATGTGCAAGATCAACAGTATCCGGTGTATGAAAACCACGTATTACTTTATGAATGAAATGATAGAGATGCCGTTCATCTTGTTCGGAGCGTTGCTTTCCCATCATAGTTTCATGTGATTGCCGTTCTTTAAGACGAATGCTTTCCATGTTAACAAGATGACGATCCATACCGGAACGGCATGCCATTGCTTCAGAGGTCATATATCCGATAAGCTCTTTAATATAAAACGGCAATCCGCCTGAATGCATAACCAGCCGATACAGCTGCCAAACTCGGGTAAGCAGTTCTTCACGGATACTGAACGATTTAAAAACGGTTGGTACACATGAAAAATGCCGCCGGATAGAACGTAATGTCTGAGCAATAACTTTATGCGGGTTGGTATGCGATGTGGATGCTGCCATGTTCTGATAATAACAAAAAGAAGGGCAGTCATGCAAGTATTATATTAATAATAGAGAAAAGGCACGGTGTATACCCGTGCCTTTTCAGTATGTTATTATAATGATTAACGGTGCAGAGAAATGGTTTGCCGATGTAACGGCATATTCCAGTAGCTTGTTTCACAGGGAATTGTTGAAAGAGAAGCGATATGTTTGTTTATTTCACAATTCCACGTTCCTGTTTGACGATCATATGCAAAGTATTGCATTTGATCATCAGTATGAATTGAAATCGTTTTCGGCTGAATGACGAGTTCAGCGGATATGCCGCCGTGTGATTTTTTAAGTACCGGTATTGTTGCCGTTAAGATGAACGGCGATTTTTTATTTTTTCTTTGTACGGAAATAATCGGGTGCTTGTTTCCGGTAGTTTTAAAGGTCAGGGTTGTTTTCTTTTTAATACCGGTGCTGTCGGTAATAACAATATCAGCCGTGAGTTTACCTGCTGCTGTTATAATATCCGTTTTGATTATTGTTTTCCAAACCGTATTGGTTTCATCCCATATACATTGGCTGCGAATATACATGCTATTGAGCGTCATGATAATATGAACATCACGTGCTGTTTTCGGGGCATTGACGGAAAGGATTGTTTCATTCACGGTAACGGATGAAATCACCGCATCGGAATAGAGACCATGTATTTTTTCATTGTTTGCGGAATTGGTGATTGACGGGTTCGCAGTATAGGCATTCATGGGGATGCTTGCTTTTTTACCGGCAGTAGCGCGACCCATCAGAGGTCGTACGTATTCATCTTCTTCCATATTACTTCCTGCGGATTGTTTTTGTGTTTGTCCGTTGATTATCGGTTTTCCGAATACCCCTTCATAGCTTACGCCATCGGGCATTTCAACAGGGATAGCTATTTTATTCAAGGGCACTGTTATATCAGCGATTATTTCACGTTCAACGGCAACCATTGAAGTATACTTTGACATAAGATGATATGTTTTTGCTAAGGAAATAATCTCTGATTTTTCCTTATCTGATCCTTCAGAATACATGCTGCTCATAATTTCAGCAATGCGTTTGCGTGCCCAGAGAAGACTGATAACCTTATTTTCCGGGGCTTTTTTCGGAAGGGTAATATGCATTTTTTTAACAAACGGTGTTGTTCCTGCCATACCGGTAATGGTGATAGTGGTATTGCCGGGTTTTGAATAACGTCCGCAAATCTGCAACGGAGTTGAGGAGAATAAATCCGGAATATATTTTGGTATGGTATCGTATACTTTTAATCCATTCCACTGTATTGCAATATCGGTCAATACAGGATTCCGAACGCGATCATAAAACCGGTTTATTTGCGGTTTTGTTTCTTCATTGAGGGTGCAGTAAAAAACATCGCCGCGCCCTGTTTTTGCCATATTATCAAGCAGGTAGCGGTTTACTGATGAACCAACACCAAAACTGAATAATCGGGTATCGCCGATTTTCTTTTTAATGGCAGCAAATATTTGCCGTTCATCGCCGATGTATCCGTCGGTCATAAATAATACAATACGCAGACGGTTTTCATCATGCGGATAATCAAGAGCGGCTTTGATGCCTTCAATCATTTGAGTTCCGCCGGTGCCATGCATTTCATTAATAAACCGGCGGGCGTTCATAATATTCTGTGCGGTATTGGCTACCGGTGCCGGTGCAAATCCATTTGCCGCATCGGAAAACTTAATTATTTGAAATGTATCATTCGGATTTAGGTTATTGATGGCACGCCGCATAGCAGCTTTTGCTTTTGCCATCGGTTCACCGGACATTGATCCTGAACAATCAACAACAAAAATCATCTCTTTTGGTCTGATATCACGAGTTTTTATTTTTAATTGCGGCTGCAGCATCAGCATAAAGTATCCGTCAGCAGCATTTTCCTCTTTATAGCTTATAAAAGCTGCATTTGGTTTACTGTCATTTACGGTATAGCGTACAATAAAATCTTTATTTGGGATACGATCATTTGAAGCAAGGGTTATACGTACATGCGTTTTACTGATCCGTTCATCATACGTCATATGTGTTGGTACGGTATAGGATTGAATCGGCAAACCACCGTTAATATTCAGGGTGATATTAATATCATGTCCTGAACGGAAGGTTGGCGGAATAACGGGCGGTGTAATTCTGCTTGCATCCGGAACAGCGCTTGTATCCGGTGACCAACCGGTACCGCTTTGTATATCAATGGCTTCACCGGGTATATATCGCGGACCGACAACAGTCGGAAATACAAATTCATACTGACCATCTTTATACGGCAAGTCCTGAACATATCGAATGACAATAACGATATCTTCTCCGGGCATGATATTTGCAACGGACTGAGTAAAAATATTCGGTCGTTCCTGTTCAAGCAGACTGGCATGTTGACCGGCTTCGCGGGCTTCAATATAAATCTGCTGTGCTTTGTCGCGTTCATGTACTTCAGAATAAATAAGCCGATCGCCAACTTTCATAATCATTTCGTTCACGGCTGCCATATTCGGTAACGGAAAAACATAGACTGCTTCAATCCGTTCATTATACGGATTATGAAATGTTTGCTGAACTTCGACATATGCAATCATACCGCTGATTTCAGCATTGACCTCGGTATGGGTAAGCGGAACGTCAAGTATGTTTGAGTTATCACTGATAACGCTCAATGACCCCGGTGTCGTTTCCGGCTGCATGTCGGGTGCTGCCAGTACGGGCATTCCTGATAACGCAGAGAGCAGCATAATACCGGCTCCGATCATGACAGTTGTCAAGGATTGGCGAAATACGCGTTGTGTGGTGTTCATTGTCTTTTCCTCCTTCGGTTGAATGCGCTTTTCGGCGCTGATGTTGTGTAATACGGTGAAGGGTTAAAAATACTGCGATATATTTTAAAAATACTGTAATAATTTTACTGCAAAGGAAAGAATACTGCGAGCAGAAGAACTGAGACGATTAAACGTTTTTCGCCAGAGCTGTTCATTATCGCTGTACAGCGGAAGACGGAGAAGGTCATACTGAATAAAGGGATACAGAAATGCCATGGTAATACTATGCTGATTCAGATGAGTTATAATGGGTGTTAAAATCTTCATTGCTGCAGTCGGTGCAGCAGAAGAAAGTAATGTAAGAACAGACTCCATGTCTTTCAGTAATTCATTACGATATTCGGCAAATGTACTGCTGAGGTTCTTTGTGTCAGGTAATGATGCGTTTGCTCTTGGTATGGAACAGTGTTCTTGAATCCAGCGTTGTAATGATTTGTGCGGAATATCTGTCCATATACCGCCATCAGATGTATTAACGCAATCAATGTCAGCTATATTGATTTCAGCAGAGAGCCATTGCCGATAGGTTTGAAGAATCGGTGTTTCATAACAAAGATTATTGTGTATGTCATTCTGAATAATCCCATTAGAGCGAGCGAGTGTATAATGCAGTGTTTGCAGCGGGGTGAGCCGATTACAGCGTTGTTGTCGATAACGTTCATACATACTGCCGCGGCAATGTGTTTGTACATGACTATTGCAAAAGTCCTGTCCGACAAAAGCGATTGGTCCGATAGTAAGTAATCGTGCACAGGCAAATGCTGCTGTTGTAACTGAACCGCCGGTACGTATTATTTCATACGTGCTAAGCGCATCCCAGCCGGCTAATACCGGATTACCGGCATGGTAGTATACGGTGTTTTCATTCCATAATGCAATGGTGGTATGATGCAATGCCGGATCACAGAGCAGTAATGAAGTGCGCAGCTGAGACGGTATATATCGAAAATGACGGGTGTTTGCAATTTGCGGATCACCGGCAATAATGTAATGAGGTATAATACCTTCATGAATTAATGGCAGAGCAGCACTGTCAGTCGCGAGAAGCAGGAACGTGTTTGCATGTTTTTTCAATAGTGGAATGGCAGTATCAAGCGAGGGACCAGCACCGGCAATAATAACCGGTATGGTATCCGGGGTACCGGCAGCACGCAAAATTCGTAACGGAGTTTCACGTGAACAATTTTTAATGGTATTCGATATAATGGATTTGTAACTACGCTGCATGGTTATTTGATTTGTCTGCACCATAGTCTGCAGTTGTGTAAGAATATGCTCGGGGCGTGAGTAATAGTCTGTATCAATACTGCGCATTCCGGGTAGCGTAATACTTACAATATCAAAACCGTTTGATGCGGTTATCAAAGAAGAATATAACTGACGATATGATTGATCAATATACCATTCCAGATGTGTGCACGTTTGCAGGAATGTAAAATCACAGAGTTCCAGTATCGAACGGATAGTTTCCCATGATTTCTCATAAATAATAATCCGTTTCAGCTGCCGGTTATGGAGCAGTTCTTTAAGATGATAACCGCAGCCAAGTCCGGCAATGATAACGCGATGTATTCCGTTCGGCAGGGTGCGGGCAAGCTGCTGAGCTTCCCGCAGCGGATCATAGGTGCTGTGCAGCGGTGTTTTTGAAGCATGGTGCGTATAGGTAAGAATTGGTGTGCCGGAGCGAGCCGTATCAAGAGCAAATGCATCTGATGGTGAGGCTGATTCAATATGCGAAATACAATCGGGACTGACATTGCGGAGCGCATGAAGGTTTTGTGTATACCATGTCATATCATAGTACCATGTTGATAATTAAAATGCAAACTTTGGCTCAATGTCAATAACGATACCGTGTGCGTTTGGTATTTTTTTCATGATATAGGCAATAATATCTTTACGAAGAAGAGCATACTGTTTTTCTTTTAACCCTTTATCCGGGGTCAGTGCAAATACAATATTGTAGCGTTTTTTGCCGCCAATAAATCGTACATCATGAAATGAATAAATACGCGAGTCAGTGTCTTTTAATTTTTGCAGTAATGCAACAACTTTTTTATAATGAGGATGGTTTATACTGATTGGATCAATATGACAAACAGTCGAGCAGTTGAGTTTTTTATTAAGAGCATCCTCAATAGTCTCACTAAGATCATGTGCTTTTACGACATTCATCGTATCGGGAATTTCAATATGCAGTGAGATTAAACGGGTTGAACCGTATTGATTAACAATAATATCATGCGCATTATGTACATTTTTATAACTACAGGCAATTTTCCGAATACGCTGAATGGTATTATGATCAGGAGATTCACCGATAATTGCCGAACTATTTTCTTTTAAAATAGTAATGCCCGAGTTAAAAATAAACAACGCAACAAGTATACCTGCCCAGCCATCAATGGAGACGCCGGCGAGAAATGGAATTGGAAACTTTGTTGCAATCATTGATATGAGTACCACAATAGTTGAAAGAACATCACTTCGATGGTGTTGTGCATCTGCTTTTAATGATGGTGAATCAAGAACAACTGATAGGTTCATAGAGAATCGTGCCATTAGTTCTTTTATTATTATCGTGCCGGCAATGAATATAATAGTCAACCATGAAAAAGCAGCCGGATGGAGGGCGTTTTGAATATGTGCAATGCCGGTTTTAAATACTTCAATTGCTGTTATCATTAAAAAAACAGCAATAATAACACCGGCAACCAGTTCAAAACGGCCATGTCCAAACGGGTGTTCTTCGTCGGCTTCCTTATCAGCGATAACGAAGCCGCCCACGACAACCCCTGATGAAAGTATATCAGAAAGTGAATGAACGGCATCAGCAATCAGTGCAACACTTTTCGTCAGAAGACCGAAGAGCATTTTAACAGCGGCAATGAGAATGTTTCCAATGATTGATATCCATCCTTCAAGGAGTCCATACCGCGTTCGCTGAGCCGGAGATGTTCTTGTTTTGCGGAGTGATTTTTGTCGAGCAAAAAAATAATAAAGTATCGGTTTCATAATCAGCAGTACAATAAATAATGAGGTCTCATGTGTCAAGTACACGCAGCGTTCAAATATTGTATAATTACATAGTTGACATATTACAATTGAATAACTTATAATCCCGCACATCTTGCAGACAGGAGTTCGTTATGAATATTGCAGTTATCGGAACAGGATATGTCGGTATTGTTACCGGAACCATTTTTGCCGAACAAGGCAATACCGTTTGGTGTGTTGATATTAATGAAGAAAAGGTTGCATTAATTAAACGTGGCGAATCGCCAATTTATGAACCCGGTCTTTCAGAATTACTTACAAAAAATATCAAATCAAAAACATTTAATGTTACAACCTCACTTGCAGAAGCGATGGAAAGTGCTGAAATTGTATTTATTGCGGTCGGCACCCCTCCGGCTGCGGACGGCAGTGCTGATATGACGGCAGTGTATACCGTTGCACAGGAAATTGGTAAAAATCTGCATTTACCATATACCGTTATTGTTGATAAATCAACCGTTCCGGTTGGGACTGCTGATACGGTAACACACCTAATACAAAAAGAACTCGACGCGCGTGGTGAACAATTATCATTTGATGTTGTCAGTAATCCTGAGTTTTTAAAAGAAGGGACTGCAATAAAAGATTGTTTATACCCTGACCGAGTTGTTATCGGTGCATACTCGGATAAAGCATTTAAAGTGATGGAAAAACTCTATGCTCCGGTACTGCGAACCAATAAACCAATATTATTTATGAAACCCCGTTCTGCTGAAATGACAAAATATGCGGCAAACTCTATGCTTGCAACTCGTATTTCATTTATGAATGAAATTGCCAATCTTTGCGATAAAGTCAATGCTGATGTGCATGATGTACGGCTTGGTATGGGATCTGATAGTCGTATCGGCTATCCATTCCTTTTCCCCGGTGTCGGGTATGGCGGATCATGTTTTCCGAAAGATGTTCAGGCATTAGTACAAGTTGCTAAAGAAAATAGCAGCGATGCCCTCATTCTCAATGCAACTGAAGAAGTGAATGCACGGCAAAAACAGGTACTCGCACAAAAAGTAATTTCACATTTCGGCGGGAATCTTAACGGAAAGCATATCGCTGTTTGGGGGCTTTCATTCAAACCGAACACTGATGATATGCGTGAAGCGCCGTCAATTATTATCATTAATGAATTGCTGAAAGCGGGAGCAACGGTTCGTGCACATGATCCGGTTGCTATTGATAATACAAAAGAAATTCTTGGCGATGCAATAGAATACTGTTCTTCCCGATACGAAACAGCAGAAGGCGCAGATGCCTTATGCTTAATTACCGAATGGGGTGATTATAAAAATATGGATTTTGAAAAAATGAAACAACAGTTGCGCGAGCCGGTTATCTTTGACGGTCGGAATCAATATGAACCGAAGGAAATGAAAGATGCCGGTTTTATATATTACTGTATCGGTCGTCCGAAAGCGTAATAATATCGTGTATGGTGAAATTGTCCGTCCATGAAAATTATCGGTTCTTTTAAATGAGAGAGAAAATTGAGTTAATATAATAACAATATACACTCCTGCTTATTGCAACAATATTCGATACCTCAACACATGCAGGTCTGAATAAAAAAATAACTTGCAAGCATCCGGTTTTATAGTACACTTATTATCGGGAAGGCAGGGAAAGCACATATGTCCGCACTTGTAGTGCTGAGTATATTTTTTATCATTACATTTTTTTCTGTGGCAATATCAATCCTCGTTATGATACGAAGTCGCAATAATCGTATTTATACAATTATTGCTGCAGTTGCCGGTATACAGCTGTTTTTCATTCTCCTTGAAATTAATACTATACTATCATCAGCTGCAGCAGCACAACGTATTTATTTGCTTTTCGGCAGCACTGCTTTTGCAGTAATTATTTCATTATGGCTTCTTTTTTTATTAACGAATCTGCACCATAAGAAAAAAACACTGACGATACCAATACAGTTTATATTAAAAAGCAGTGTCATAGTAGTGTTTGGTATCACATTCATTGTGCCGCTTATATCTCATCTGATGCAGGGTGTTGTTAATATTCGAATACCGGTTGATTCACTGCTGAACAATATCATTGCCCTGCTTGAATCATTTCATATTGTTATAATAAGTAGTATGAGTGCTATTATATTGATTGCATATTATTATATTACTCCGAAAGCGCAACGGTCATTGAATCTTTTGTATCTTGCTGCCGCTAATATAATACTATTAATAACAGGTATGGTTTTAGATGAATACTGTATAAATCTGACTCAGATATACAATGTTTCATATAAAGCCCTCGGTATAACGGTCTCGTCAATACTTCTGCTGTATTATTTACTGTATACGATCAATCAGTTTCTTATTGATCGTGAAGCATTATTAAAACGCATTCATGAAGGTCAGGAATCAGCAAATCTGAAAGGAGTTATTACCGGTCTTGCGGAAGAATACGGTAGTACGCTGAAAATTATTACCGCTGCCGTCAAAGTAATGCAACAGCACAATGCATTGATTCCGAAAGCACTGCAGGCAATCAATCGCAGTACAACACGCGGAAAAATGTTTACCCAAGCATTACATCATCTTATTTCAGGCGAACATGGTTATACTATGGTGAATGTTCCCGGTGTCGTTAAAGAAATATACTTATTGGTAATGCATGAATTGCGGCGAAAAAATATTGAGCTCACCGTTGCCATTCCAAAAAATATGGAGATTTATACTGTTCGCCATTACTTGCAGCAAATTATTTATAATCTTATTTTAAATGGGATTAATGCCATCAGCGGAGTTGGTACATTACGTTTAACGGTAACCCTCAATAAAAGCACAATAATTCTTATTGTATCAGATACCGGTGAAGGAATACAATCGCATGTTGTAAAGCGTATTCTTGATCCGTTATCCATTAAACAAGGTTTGTTTTTAACGGGAGCGGCGAAAGTTCATGCACAGGGTCTCTCTGCGGTACAGGTAATAGTTCAGCGTATGAACGGTATGATAACCGTAACTTCAAGTAAAGCTGCAGGAACCTCTGTTGCAGTTACTCTGCCGCGGCTGCAAGCACATTGATATATATGAGAACGTATATATAATGACGCCCCACGAGTTACCACGTCGGTTGATAATGAGGATATGTAATTAGTTAGAACGTATATATAATGATGCCCCACGAGCCGCCATGTCGGTTGATAATGAGAATATGTAATTAGTTAGAACGTATATATAATGATGCCCC
>Ga0256845_1000046_pt1 | contig 98196 bp, 87 predicted proteins | sample RiftiametaG_FD_189101 | JGI IMG/M metagenome (GOLD analysis project Ga0256845, IMG submission 189101) | Tube worm associated microbial communities from hydrothermal vent at the East Pacific Rise, Pacific Ocean - Riftia | ecosystem: Host-associated > Annelida > Integument > Unclassified ...
TTTTCAAGTATATGTATAGCTATTTTAGTGTTATAAATATATGGTGTATAGTTATTTTAGTCTTTTGTTAAATAATTGTATAGTTAATTCAGGACGTTACAGCTAAAACATTAGATACATACCAATGTAGAGTTTCGAATAAATAGGCCTATATTTATCAACAATTAAAATAATACGTCTATGAAATTAATTTACACTTCTATTATTATATTAATGACCTCTATATCCTACTCACAAAGTATAGAAATTTATAAAACAGGCGAAACTCAAGATATTTCGGGTACTGAAGTTATTGTTACTGCGCCAGCTAGCCAAACACAACTTCAACAACGGTTTGATTTATTAAACACAACAGGCAATAATTTAAACTTAAAAGTTGTTAGAATTAAGTTAGAAGAAATGACTGGAGGAGTTCAAGATTATTTGGTTTATGGAAGCGGCCCATTGTCACAGATTGGTTATAACCCTACTTATGTATCTTCACAAAGTCCATTTATTTCAGAAGTTTTTTCATTTTCTTCAACTTTAGTCATACAAGCTTTAGATGTTTATTATATTCCAAATGGAATTGCAGGTACGACAAAATACCGATATTACATATTAGATAATGACACACAAATTAGAAGAGACTCTGTTGACGTGATATTTAACACTACTACACTTTCGACTAAAGAAGAACAAAAAATTGATTTTTTAGTTTATCCAAATCCTGTTAACACTATATTGAATATTTCAATTTCTGAAAACAATATCTCAATTTCTATTTTTGATATTACAGGAAAAAATGTTTCTGAAATAGAATTAAATAATGGAATTAATACATTGAATATTGAAAACCTAAACGCTGGAATATACTTTTACAGTATTAAACAAAATGGTAATATTATTGAAACTAAGAAATTAGTTATTCAATAAAGTTTTATTTTAACCTAATTAAAAAGAGAGATTCAAATTGTTTCTCTTTCTTTATTTCTATTAATTTATACTGGTTATTCTGTAAAAATTATAAGCGTACAATACTGGGTTCTCGTAAGAGTAATTTAATCCTATTAATTAGTTCAGAATTCATATTTTGTAGCAGCCTGTACAATATATATTAATCTAATTATAATCGATCAATGTCTTTTATTAAAATTCTACTTCGATCATAGGAGATAATTCCCTCTTTCTCCAATTGATTAAAAATGGTTGTTGTCGTTTGTCGTGTTGTTCCAGTTAATTTAGAGATATCTTCATGAGTTAAAGATACTTTCACCTCTATTTCGTCACTGTAAATTAATTTATTCCCGTATTCTAAGGCATAATTTTTAATAAAGCCTTTAATTCTATTTGGAGAAGTTTGAAAAAATAATGCTTCTAATCTTTGTTGAATCTTATTACTTCTTTCGCCAATCAATTTGAAGATTGATTTATTAAATTCTAAATTTGTATTCAATAATGATCTAACATTGTCTATATCAAGTTCACACGTTAAAGCGTCTTCCAACACTTCTACAACTTCCGTTCTTTCTTTAGCATCACTAAAAACGCTATCCAACCCAAATACTTCTCCTTTTTTGTAAATAGACATAATCATCTCTTTACCTTCTGCAGAATATTTAGAAACCTTAACGACCCCTTCTTTTACAAAGTATACTTTATCCGTTTGATCTCCGTAATTATAAATAATGGTCTTTTTATCCCAGTTTGTTCTACAAGACATACCCATTACTTTTGATTTTTCATCATCCGTTAAAGAGTCTAAAATATCAAAGTATTCAAAAAACCAAAATTCACTAGTGTCTAAACTCATTTAATATAAATATATGAAATTTATTGCAAAGTCTTCCAAATTAAATCTTTTAATTCAACTAAACCTTGCTGAGCAACTGCTGAAATAAATAAAGTTTCAATTCCTTCAGGAAGCTCTTTTCTAATCTCTTCTTTTAATTCCTCATCCAACATATCAGATTTTGAAATAGCCAAAATTCTAGTCTTATCTAATAAATCAGGGTTATACTGTTTTAGTTCATTCACTAAAATTTCATACTCTTTTTTATGATCTGGAGAATCCGCTGGAATCAAGAATAATAATGCTGAATTTCTTTCTATATGTCTTAAAAAACGTAACCCTAATCCTTTTCCTTCATGAGCCCCTTCAATAATACCTGGAATATCTGCCATAATAAAAGATTTATAATCTCTATAAGGTACAATTCCTAAATTTGGTGTTAATGTCGTAAACGCATAATCTGCAATAGCTGGTTTTGCAGCCGAAATTACTGATAATAAAGTTGATTTTCCAGCATTTGGAAATCCAACTAAACCGATATCGGCTAATACTTTCAATTCTAAAACTACCCAACCTTCTTCTTCAGGAATTCCTGGTTGTGCATAACGTGGGGTTTGATTAACAGAGTTTTTAAAATGAACATTTCCTAATCCACCTTTTCCACCTCTCATTAAAATTACCTCTTCTCCATCTTCTGTTATTTCAAACAATAACTCTCCTGTATCTGGATCCTTAACTAAAGTACCTAATGGAACGTCTACAAAAACATCTTTACCATCTTTACCATGGCATTGATTTTGACCACCGTGTTCACCATGCTCTGCTTTAATGTGTTTTTTAAACTTTAATGGTAAAAGCGTCCAATGTTGTGAATTACCTCTTAAAATAACATGGCCACCTCTTCCACCATCACCACCAGCTGGGCCTCCAAAAGCTACATACTTTTCTCTACGCATAAAATGTGAACCTGGTCCACCAAAACCTGAGCGACAATAAATTTTTACGTAATCTATGAAATTTCCCATTTTATTCTAGTTATTCGTTATTGGTTATTTGTAATTAGCTAACCGTTATTAACAGTTTGCAAAGCTACAAAAATAAAAACACCTTCCAACTATAATAAAATAGTAAAAGGAAGGTGTAAAAAAAAAGTTTTATATTATATCTTATCAACTGCGTTATATAAGCGTTCAGTAATTTCATCAATTGAACCTACTCCGTTTATATTAACGTATTTGTTTTTCTTTTCGTAATAATCAGCCACAACAGCTGTTTGATCGTTATACACTGTGATTCTGTTACGAACTACACCTTCATTAGCATCATCAGGTCTACCCGAATCTTTACCTCTTAACAATAACCTTTTTACTAATTCATCTTCATCAACATCTAAAGCTACCATTACTTTAATTTCAGTATCTCTAGCAGCTAAAAAAGTTTCTAATGCATCAGCTTGAACATCTGTTCTTGGAAATCCGTCAAATATAAATCCTTTTGCTTCTGGATTTTTATTCACTTCACTCTCTAACATCTTGATCGTTACTTCATCAGGAACTAAATGGCCTTTATCCATATAGCTTTTAGCTAGATTCCCTAATTCTGTAGCACCTTTAATATTAGCTCTGAACACATCACCTGTAGATAAATGGTATAGATTGTACTTCTCAACAAGTCTTGATGCTTGAGTTCCTTTTCCTGCTCCCGGAGGGCCAAATAAAACTATATTTAACATTTGGTTGTCTTTTAATTTATATATTTCTTTTGTATTTCGTCCCAATTCATCATAATCAAGTCCGTAACCGACTACAAAAATATTCGGAATTTCTAAACCAACATAATTTATTTCGTATTTTTTATCAAAAACTGTTGGTTTAAACAATAATGTGGCAATTTTCACTGATTTAGCACCTGATTTATTCAAAATCGACAAAACTTTCTCTAGTGTATTTCCAGTATCAACGATATCTTCAATAATTATAATGTCTCTTCCTGTCAAATCTTGATTAAAACCAATCAATTCATTTACATTTCCAGAACTTTCAGTTCCTTCATAAGATGAGAATTTCACAAAGCTTAACTCTAAATCAAATTTCAGTTCTTTCATTAAATCAGAAACTACCATGAATGAACCATTTAAGATTCCAATCAACAACGGCTTCTTAGTCGCATAATCAGTAGTTAATTCGGTTGCGATTTTTTTTATTGCTAAATCTATTTCTTTTGCAGAAATATAAGGTACAAATTGTTTGTCGTGTAATTGTATCATTGTCACAAATGTAAAGCAAAATAAATTCTAATATGTATCATTTATTGCATATTTGATTAACAATATTAAATAGTTATTAAATTTAACAAAAAACAAAAAAACGAGAAGCCATCTTTTTTGGGATTTTCATTTGCCCTATTCTACCATTTAATTGACAAAAGGCGTACGTCTAAATCTAAAAATAAGTAAAAATGTCAGTAAAATCAATACTTAACAGACAATATTACAGAAAAAACTACGAATAGATCTTTGGATTAATAATTGACAACAAAGTATCGAACTTAAAAACACACAAATGAATATTGAAAAATTTACACATAAATCAAAAGAAGTTCTTAACAAAGTACAAACCTTAGTAGAAGCTAATGGACAACAATCGATAGAACCCGCGCATATCATAAAAACTATGCTACAGGTAGACGAACACGTTTTCCCATTTTTATTCAAGGAACTCAACATCAATCTAAACACATTTAATTTAGTTTTAGATAGAATTGTTGCTAATTACCCAAAGGTGACTGGCGGTACAATCCAACTATCAACCAAATCAAATGAGTTAATAAGCCAAAGTTTTCAAAACTTAAAGCAGTTTAATGATGAGTTCATTTCTTTGGAACTTATGTTCTATAGTATACTAAGTATTAATGATTCTTCCAAAGATTTATTAAAAGACAATAAAATAACAAAAACTAATCTTAAAGCAGCTATTATGAAATTAAGAAATGGTAATAGTGTAGATTCAGCCAGCTCTGAAGACACTTACCAATCACTAGCTAAATATGGGGTAAACTTAAACGAAAGTGCCGAATCAGGTAAATTAGACCCCGTTATAGGCAGAGATGAAGAAATAAGACGTGTTCTACAAATCTTATCTCGTAGAAGAAAAAATAACCCTATTCTAATTGGAGAGCCTGGTGTTGGGAAAACTGCAATTGCAGAAGGAATTGCCCATAGAATTGTAAATGGAGATGTTCCTGAAAACTTACAATCAAAAATTGTTTACGCTTTAGACATGGGCGCCTTAGTTGCCGGTGCAAAGTATAAAGGTGAATTTGAAGAACGTTTAAAAGCTGTTATTAAAGAAGTTATTGATTCTGACGGTGAAATCATTTTATTTATTGATGAAATTCACACATTAGTTGGTGCAGGTGGAGGTGACGGAGCAATGGATGCCGCTAACATTTTAAAACCAGCATTAGCTAGAGGGGAATTAAGAGCAGTTGGTGCCACTACTTTAGATGAATACCAGAAACACTTTGAAAAAGATAAAGCGTTAACAAGACGTTTTCAAACCGTACTTATTGATGAACCAGATACAGAAGATTCTATCTCTATTTTAAGAGGAATTAAAGAAAAATATGAAACGTATCATAAGGTATTAATTAAGGATGAAGCCATTATAGCGGCAGTAGAATTATCTCAGCGTTATATTACAGATAGACATTTACCAGATAAAGCGATTGATTTAATTGATGAAGCAGCCTCAAAATTAAGAATGGAAATCAATTCTAAACCTGAAGAGTTAGATGAGATTGAACGTAAAATAATGCAATTAGAAATTGAACGTGAAGCTATAAAACGTGAAAAAGATACAAAAAAATTAAATAAAATTGGAGAAGAACTAGCTGAGTTAAACGAAACAAAAAATCAAATTTCGGCTAAATGGATGACAGAAAAGAACTGTGTAGAAGCTGTTCAAAATGCAAAGGAGAGTATTGAAATACTTAAAACTGAGGCTGATCAAGCTGAACGTGATGGAAATTATGAAAAGGTAGCAGAAATTAGATATGGTAAAATTAAAGATACTGAGAAGAAATTAGAAACTTTAAGAGCTGAATTAATTGAAATTCAAAAAACTTCTAATTTAATTAAAGAGGAAGTTGATGCTGTAGAGATTGCAGATGTTGTGGCTAAATGGACTGGAATTCCGATTGCTAAAATGCTACAATCTGAAAGAGAAAAATTATTATTTTTAGAAGAGAAACTGGGAGAACGTGTTGTAGGACAAAAAGAGGGAATTGAAGCTATTTCTGACGCAGTTCGTAGAAGTAGAGCAGGTTTACAAGATATGAAAAAGCCAATTGGTTCATTTATATTCTTAGGAACAACAGGTGTTGGAAAAACTGAGCTAGCTAAAGCATTAGCTGAGTATCTATTCAATGATGAAAACTCAATGACTAGAATTGATATGAGTGAATATCAAGAAAAGCATTCAGTAAGTAGACTAGTTGGAGCACCTCCTGGCTATATTGGTTATGATGAAGGTGGACAATTAACAGAAGCTGTTCGTAGAAGACCCTACTCTATTGTACTTTTAGATGAAATTGAAAAAGCTCATCCAGATGTATTTAATGTTTTACTACAAGTATTAGATGATGGAAGATTAACAGATAATAAAGGTAGAGTAGTCAACTTTAAGAATACAATTATCATCATGACCTCAAATATGGGTGCCCACTTGATTCAAGACAAATTTGAAAATATTGAAAACTTATCAGACAACCAAAGACATGATGTAATTGAGTCTACTAAAAAAGACGTGTTTGAATTGTTACGTAAAACAATTAGACCTGAATTTTTAAATAGAATTGATGAAACCATCATGTTCCAACCGTTAACAAAAGACAATATTAGAGAGATTGTAAAAATACAATTCAAATCTTTACAGAATAGATTGAAAGAGAATGATATTGAATTATTACAAACTGACAAAGCCATAAATTGGATTGCAGACAAAGGGTATGATCCTCAATTTGGAGCAAGACCAGTTAAGAGAGTTATTCAGAGAGAAGTACTTAATGAGCTTTCAAAAGCAATCTTAAGTGGTAAAGTTGGCTTAAATTCAGTAATTGAATTGGACATAGTTAATGACAAGTTAGAATTTAAAACAAAATAAGTTTAATTTAAAATTTAAAAAAACCTAAGTATCCTACTTAGGTTTTTTTGTACTTTAAATACTTAAAACATAACGCTAAAAAACCTCTACACCTTTAGAGGTTATTACCCTAATAAATTAATCTTATCAATACCAATTGTGTAACTAAAAATCATTATATTTACTGAATAAACGAAACAACTGTTACACATTTATTAACCTTATTCAATTGTTATGGCCAATTGTTAAGTAAAGTTAACGAGAATGAAAAAACTAATTAAAAATACAACTTTACTCCTATTACTTTTTATCAATATCGGTTGTGAAGAAAATAAATCAAAAGCAAGTATGACAATTGATAAAAGCTTAGATTGTATTCAAGAAAGAGAACAAGCACTAATTAAATCTATACCTTCTTTAGAATATGAAAGTATCTGTTTTGAAGGTTTAAATATTGCAATGTTTTGGGCTCTAACGGGAAATATTGATCATGCTAATGAACTTCAGCAAATTGTTGACTCTATTGAAGGCTGGGATAAAAGTAAAACCCCATTAGTTTATCAAGCTTTGGCAGTTATTAATTCGAACTATAAATCTGAAAAACTAGAAATAAAAGAGTTTAATCGATTAAACTGGGAGTGCGTATTTAAGCCCGCTTGGAAATGGCACAACCCCACTCTATTGGAAGTTGAGGGGGCATCTTTTCAAGAATTAACTGGAGATAAAGTTTTTTACAAAGCTCAAGATTTATCTTATGCCCCAAACTCTTCAGATTGTGCTGAAAGTGTAGAAAATTTAAAATCTGCCTATCTAGCTTTTCAAAAATATTTTACCGAAAAAAATCCCGTAGGGCATGATTATTTCTTGACTACAACTTCATTAATTTTAATTTCAAATAGATTAGGTTTAAAATCTGAATCAAAAAAACATTTAAGAAAGTGGGGTCAGGGAATTTGTAAATATAAAGGAAATTATCAGCCTGAATTGCTTTTAAGAGATATAAGCACCTCCAAATTATTACTAGAGAAAGATCTAGGTAAATTATTTAATATTAGTGCAGAACATTGTGAAAAAATACTTCAGGAAATTAAGATTTCTTTAAGTAAAAGGCTAAATAAAGGAAAACAGTATGCTCTAAACAACTTATCCATAAATGAAATTTTAACCTCATTATCCATAAAATCAATTGAAGGAAATGAAATTGATTTGTCAGAGGGGAAAATAAAACAGCAATGGTTAGGATATGACCCAGTAAACAAAAATTCAATTAATGATGTTGAAAAAAGATTAGGTGTAAAATTACCCAAAGAATATATAAAATTCTTAAATCAATCCAATGGTTTTAGTGCGTGGAGTCCAGTTGGCGCATCTTTATTGCCTGTAGAAGAAATTGATTGGTTGAGAAATAAAGACAAAGAATTAATAAGTATTTGGGGCGCTTACGATTCGGAAATGGAAAAAAATCTTAATTCGGCTCTATTAATCGGTGGCCTTGATGAAGAACAACATATTTTTTTAATTCCTGATGAATCTTATGAAAATTGGGAATGTTGGTTTTTCGCTTCATGGATACCAGGAGAAATAAAATATGATAATTTCAGATTTTATCTTGAATCAGAGCTCATCTACTTTAATTAAAAAAACTCGAACATAAAAAATTGTACTCAAAGCAAACATAAAATCCATTTTTGTTTATAGAAGAGCTTTGTTTAGGTCAGAAAAAACGAATCCTCACTATAACATTACTCATTATTGTTAGAAGATGAAAAGTATAAAAACACTTAGTTTGTTAATTGTACTTGAAGCAAGTAATCAGTCTTGTTTTATTCCTCCTAAAGGTGTTAGGTATTCCTACAACCAATTAATTGAAAATACAGAAACTATAACTACTTGTTCGCTTATCTAATGAAAAAAGGTTATAACACTAATTATAGTTAACACGGTTTCAGCTATAAATTGAAAGTATAGTGCATTTAATCAAGTCCGCCAAAGCTTTTGATATTACCCGTTAGGGAAATATCAAATAATTTTGGTTATTAAGAAGAAAAAGATAATAACAAAATAAAAAGTTTCGGCTATGTGCGTTATCGAAAGTTTAATTACTTTTAATCCGTACTAACCATAGTCTAATCGTTACCTGCAATTATGTCCCGTCCTGAAATATGTATACACTAAAACAATAGATTTAGAAATCTATAATATTTTTATCAAGGTTAGAAATGAGCAAATTTAATCCACCAGACAAAAGAATTCTTTTACCCATTAACCTACCTATTATTTAGAAATTTAGAAAATTGAACCTTTTTAATTCTCGATTGTATAGTAAGACACACAATCAATCAAAGAACACTATGAAAATACTTACTCTTATACTTTTACCGTTAACTATTGTATTTACTTACATATACAATACACCTCAAAACAGCAGTAACTCTGCTTTAAGTAAAAAGCATGTAAACAACTCTAAAAATACTCCAGAATTATCATTTAATATGGAGTTGGAATCGGATTCTTCCAGAGCTTTTCCAGCAATTTTAGTCAAGGAGAATGATTCTTCTGCTCCTATAAAAATGTCTGAGCTAAAAATTCATTCTGAAATAACTGGAAACCTTAGTTATGTAACCTACGACATGACCTTTTATAATAACCAAGATAGAATACTTGAAGGAGAACTATACTTCCCATTAGGCGAAGGTCAATCTGTGAGTGATTTTAAACTAGAAGTTAACGGTAAAATGAGAGAAGCTGTTATTGTAGAAAAAACAAAAGGTCGAGTTGCTTATGAATCTACAGTAAGAGCTAAGATTGATCCAGGATTGATTGAATGGACCAAAGGAAGTAGTTTTAAAACTAGAATCTATCCCATTCCTGCTAAAGGCTATAAAAGAGTTATCATTGGCTTTTATCAGGAACTTCAATTAACGGATAATGGAGCTATATTTAATCTACCTATGAATTTCAAAGATCAGGTAGAGACATTTGAATTTACGGCAGCCGTTATTCAACAGACCAACATACCATTGATTCCCGAAAAAGCAATGAAACTAGACTTTACTCCTTGGCAAGATAACTTCAAAACGTCTGCGACAAAAAAGAATTACACTCCCAATGAAAATATAGGTTTCTATATTCCATTTGTAAAAGCAGACAACCTTGCTTGGAGATACCAAGACCCTATAAGTAAGGAGTTTTTTTACTATGGTGTAATTGAACAACCTATAAAAGCAACTAATAGTAAAAGCTACAACACTATTTGTATAGTTCTGGACGCCTCTCATTCACAAAGAAACAAAGATATTGAACAAGAACTAAATGTATTAGATGCATTCATTTCTAAAAATAATATTTCCTCAGTTACGCTCAAAACATTGAGAAATGATTATCAATTTATTGCTAAAGCTTCTTGGAGTGATATCAAATCTAAAATCCGTGCAACAGTTCGTGATGGTGGAACTCAGTTTGGAAGTATCTCAGAAAAAGACAATTCATTTGATGTCATATTTCTTCTATCGGATGGTATTCAAACTTTTGGAAAGCTTGAACCATCATTTGGTAACAATATGGTAATTGCTATTAATTCCAATAAAGGGGCAAATCATGGATTCTTGAGAAACCTCTGTCAATCAAGTGGAGGTAGATATATAAACATGCAAAATACAACTATTGAAGATGCAAGCACTACTCTTTCAGTAAACACACCTAGCCTATCACTACAACTGCAAGATGGGTCAGAATATGAATCAACCAGATACCAAATAAAGAATAATAAAATATATCATACGTTCTCTTTTCTAGCTTCCGTAAACATAGTAAACATCAACTATACACTAGGTAATGGAACTAAAGGAAAGATTCAAGCCAAGTCTTCAAGCTATGCTAATATTCAAAAAATATGCGGACAAAGAATAACTGAAGATTGGACAGATTTACCAACAAAAACGGAAGAGATCATTCAAATAGGCAAATCTTATCACATAGTAACACCAAATACCTCCCTTATAGTACTAGATAGAGTTGAAGATTATGTAACGCATGGAATAGTACCTCCTACTGAATTATTGAAAGAGTACAATTCACTGCTAGCTACTACACAACAAAACGAAAAAAATGCGTACGATAGGCATATCAAAAAAGTGGCCTCCGAAATTGAATATAAAATGAAGTGGTACAATACCAACTTTGATTGGAAAAAATTACTTGAAAAGAAAAAGGATAAAGCCAACTCAGCAGAGTCAATTCAGCATAGGGAAACTTTGAATGAAGTGGTCGAAGAAAGTATTATGATGGAGGATGAAGTTCAATCAGAAGCCTTGTATAGTATTTCTAGCGGTAATGTAACTACCGAATTTGCAGGAGATGCCACTTTAGCATTGAGTAATGACAGATTAGATAATTCAAAAGAATCCTTTAATAAAAAAGGTAAAGAAATTAATATAGAAACTTGGAGTCCAGACACGCCTTACCTTACTAAGCTAAAAGAAACTAAAGCTGATAAGTACGAGACGTATATCTCACTAAAAAAAGAGTACCAAGAGCAACCTTCTTTTTACCTAGATGTAGTAGAATACTTTATAGAAAAAAATCAGAAATCAATTGCTATAAGAGTCTTATCTAATGTAGCAGAGATGGAATTAGAAAACCATCAGTTACTAAGAATACTAGCACATAGACTAGAACAGTTAGAAGAAAATGAATTAGCCTACCTTACCTACTTGGAAGTTGAAAAAATCAGAGAAGAAGAGCCTCAATCCTATAGAGACCTAGGTTTGATTTGCAACAAATTGGGTAGACATCAAGAAGCGATCAATTACTTAAACTATGTAGCTACTACCGTATGGGACACAAGATTCCCTAATATAGAGGTTATAGTAGCTTCTGAAATGAGTAAAATCATCAGTGAGCACACAGATTTGGATCTCTCAGGAATAGATTCACGTCTGATTACCAAAGCTCCAATGGATATAAGAATTGTAGTAGATTGGGATGCTAATAACTGTGATATAGATCTTTGGGTAACCGATCCTCTAGGCGAAAAATGTTATTATAGTAACAAACAAACCAAAGCAGGTGGCTGGATGAGTTCTGACTTTACAGGCGGATATGGTCCAGAAGAATTTGTAATCAAAACAGGGCCTCCTGGTGAATACAAAGTAGAATTGAACTACTACGGTAGCACCCAACAGACTGTAGCTGGTCCTACTACTATAATGGTAAAACTATATACGAACTATGGTACATCAACTCAAGAACTAAAGGAAATAACGCGAAGAGTATCTTCTGAGAAAGAGGTTTTACTGATTGGAAGTATCGAGCTTTAATAGTTAATATAATGAGTGTTGTCTTATTATAATTCTCGCTTTTTTATGGTTAAATAACTGCAATATTTAAACATAAAAGCTAAACGTTAGCTAACAATATATAGTAAGTTCAGCAGTTTATCAAAGTTCTTAATTATCTGAAAGTATGCCAAATCTTATATTTGGCTTTAGTAAATAAAAAATTAAAAAACAAAATATAAAAATTTAGCTTTGTACTAAACGGAAGTTTGTATATTTAAAATACTATCTCCAAGTTCTAATATGAGACTATCCTTTTTTATAAAAATAGATCTTAAGTTATTCTCTTGATCTTTATTTTCATCTTGAACTCTAGAAAATACAACATCCCATTTACGGTAGACCTCATTAATAAAATCGGTTGTATCAATATAAAGATAATCAAAATCGTATTGAAATTTATAATCAAATAAATACCTTTTTAATGCAATGTAATCCATTTTCTGACCTTCCTCTTGACTGAAAAAAGTGAAGTAAACAGTAAGAGAATTATTTTTTTCATAGCCTATTCTATAAACGTTACCTACTCAATTTATTGTTCAATTCAAAAAAGTATAGACACAAAAAAAGCCTTACCGTAAGGTAAGGCTTTTGAATCTTATATGATTATGTATTAAAGTACTTTAACGTCTACTGCGTTCATTCCTTTTCTACCTTCTTTTAATTCAAATTCTACTTTGTCATCTTCTTTGATTTCATCAACCAAACCTGATACGTGTACGAAATACTCTTCATTCGTTGAATCGTCTACAACAAATCCAAATCCTTTAGACTCGTTGAAAAATTTTACTGTTCCTTCCATGTTCTTTTACTTTTACTTTAATTAATCAACTAACTTTACGTCAACTGCGTTTAAACCTTTTTTTCCGTCTTTTAAATCAAACTCTACTGAATCATCTTCTTTGATTTCATCAATAATTCCTGATACGTGTACGAAATACTCTTCATTAGTTTCCGCGTCAACGATAAATCCAAAACCTTTAGACTCGTTGAAAAATTTTACTGTTCCTTTTTTCATTATAATTTTAATATGGGTCAAAAGTAAGTATAATTTAATTAACTATAATGCTTTTTAACATTTTTTTAACAAATTAATAGCTTCCGTTAGGGTTTCGTTGTGTTTTTCGGTGCAATCTTTTATTAATATCGAAAAAAGTACGATCAATTGATTGGTATACTCCATTTGGTGATGGGCTTTTAGCAGGTGATTCAGCCATAAATCCTTTTTGATCTATCAAATAATAGGCTGGAATCGTATTTACATTAAATCGTTCTAATAATTCGTGTTCACTTCCCAAATACACGATATTCCATTTAAATTCTGGATTATTCTTTAAATAGTCATCAAATTCAGCTTTACTTTTATCAGTATTGAAAGATACAAACTCAATATCCTCACCATATTTCAATTCTAAATCTTTAATTATCTTCATTTCGTTTAATGAAGCTTGATTCCAACTCACAAAAAAGTTAACATATATATACTTTCCTTTAAAATTACCCCAATTCAAATAACTGTTAGTTCCTAGTTCAATATTAATTTCTGGAGCAGGGTAACCACTCTCTAACTTTGTTAAATAGATTAACATATTTTTAGCAGCTATAGAATTTGTTTTATATTTTGAAAAAACTCTTACCGAATCAAGGACAGTAATAAGGTTTGGTCTATTATATTCTCTTTTATAATAAGAGTTACCTAACATGTTTATCATCACTAACTCTCTTAACTCTAGTTTCTCTAGTAAAGGATCTTTACCCATAGCGTTCATCAATCGCGTTGGACTTGCCTTATTTAGGGCTAAATAAACTGAAGACTTTATATGTGGTGAAAATGATTCAAAATCTTTGGAATAATAACTTTTTACAAACTCCATATATTGATCATTTCTTGAATATACTGGATAAGGCTTAATATACTCCATATAAGCTTTCTGTTTGCTATTTTTATTTTTTCTATTTATTCTTGACATTTCCATATTTGCAATGTTATATCTCACATAGTTTATAAAATATGGATTACTTACATTTTTATATTGCTCATAAGCATAAATTTTAAATGTATCTAAAGCGGATAAAAAACCACTTTGCTTAATTTGATTTTGATTATAATAAATATAAGAATCAAACCAATTGTTGTACTCTAATACTCTATAATTGATATCAGCTGTATCCAAACCGTAAAAAACAGCTTGTACTTTTTGATTCACAAAAGAAACAGCTTGATCTTTTGATTTATAATACTCTAAATTATAAGACGTATTTTCTTGCAAATATAGGTCTGCTTCTGTATTTGAAATTTCTAAAATTGCTTTAATCGTTTGTTTAGTCGGATTCTCAATTTTAAACAAACTATCTTTTTCTACAGTTGCCACTCCTATAACAGCACGCGCTTCCGTTAAATAGTCACTGAAAGAATATAGCGTTACTTTTTTCCCAATAAACTCTGGAGCATATCCAGTTATTATAGCTTTATTTTGTGCTTTTATTGAAAATGACAAAATCAGAATAGAGAATAGAATTATAGTTTGCTTCAACATATTGTATCAATTTAAATTAATTTTAAATACCAGTTGATTATTACAACAAGCACAATTAGTTTACTCTTGTATAATTAATTCGTTTGGTTTAGTTACAAAAGGACTCACATCACCATTGTTTTTTGCTACTTCGCGAATAATTGTAGAACTAATATGCGACAAGCCTTCATCCGTCATTAAAAATAGTGTTTCCACTCCTTCTAATTCTTTATTCATTAAGGCTATCGATTTTTCGTAATTAAAATCTGTAGTATTTCTTAACCCTCTAAGCAAATACTGAGCCTTTTTTTCTTTACAAAATTTCACGGTTAAGCCTTGGTAATTTTCTACACCTATTTTAGGTTCATTTTTAAAAATAGACTCAATATGTTTTATTCTACTTTCAAGCGTGTAATAGTATTTCTTTGAAGTATTCCCCCCCACTCCAATAATTATTTTATCAAAAAGGGGCAAAAAACGTTCTACTATATTCTCGTGTCCTTTAGTAAAAGGATCAAAAGAGCCTGGGAAAATTCCAATTTTAGTCATCTTAATACGTTTTAGTTATTTGGAGAAAAAGGCAAAATTAACACCACCATAATTTCTACAGTTTTCAAAATGTTCAGTTTTTGAAAAATCTGTTTCTCTACCGTGTTCAATTATCAATAAACCGTCTTCCTTTAATAAGTCGGAATCCAAAACCAACTTAGGAATATCATATATCTTCTCTAACCCAAATGGAGGATCAGCAAATACCACATCAAATTGTCTATCTAATTTAGGAACGTATTTAAACACATCATTTTTTATTACTTTCCAATTTGTAGATTCCACTTCATGCAGTAATTTTTTCATGTTTTTAAAAGCCACAAAATGACTATCAATACTCAATACAGATTTAGATTCTCTAGATAAAAATTCTAAACTAATATTTCCAGTACCCGCAAACAGATCTAATACATCACAATCTTCAAAATCTATACGATTAGTTAAAATATTAAACAGTCCTTCCTTGGCAGAATCTGTTGTTGGTCTTGACGGAAAGTTTTTTGGAAGTTTAAACTTTCTACTTTTATATATACCACTAATTACACGCATAATAATTGATTTGTTAGAATAAAATTCTCAGCACTTTCTTTTTCAGAAGCGACTTCAATCTTGTGGTTTAATAATTTATTTATTTTTTCTAGTTCATCCCAATCTGACTTCACACCATAAAAGTGTAATTTCATATCTTTTAAAACTAATTCTTTTTGTTCCAAAACAAACAATAAATGATAAACTAAGTCTGTAATTTCATTTCCTTGAAACAAATTGAAGTATTGTAGTTTACCTTTTGATGTCAAAATTAAATAAAATGAATTGTCTTGCCAAAAGATGTGCGCCTTAGGTTTAAATACAGATGTTTTAAAGATCCCCTTTATTAACACAGTTGATGTATGGATAATCTTTATTCTCGGCATTTTAATCACAAAAATAGATTTGATCCATATTGGCAACTCAAAAATAGTCACAATACCTAATTCTGGAATTCGGTTATAATCAATGTTATCAAATGGTGCTTGGTGATTTAAAGCAAAAATAGCTTTAGGCTTACTACTATTAAAAATAGATACCGGCACTAAAGTATGCCTATTAGTAGATACTGTTAGTGAAATAGATTTAAAATCAAGTTTAAAAATATCGTCATTAAGGATGGTATTAAGCTCTTCTTTATTAAATAATAAAAGTGTGATCGATTTCTCCATCACACTTTTTTTTGTTTTAATATCTAAAATTGAAAAGCGAAATGTATCATTCTGTAATTCCATGCTTAAAGCATGTTTAAAAGCTTCAGATTGATTAAACGCCATAAAAATTTATTTAATTATTTTAAAGACCAATTATCTTTTAAACTATTATCTTTTAAATCTCCTATTGATAAAGTATCATCAAGGAAATCAGGATGAACAGCTTGAATTAATAACGTTGACAAACTTAAATCTCCTCTAGCAATTGTATCTGTTGCTAATGATAATTCTAATCCAGAATAAGGTAACATTCTTAAACTGTCAGGAACGAAATCTAAATCTAAATCTAATTTTGCTTTAGCTTCTAAATAGGCATTGTTTTCAAAAACAGTATTTAATACACTAACATATACTGTATCTCTTTTATAATTATTCAATTCAGCTATTAAAGAATCTGGAGCTTCAGTCCAAACTGATAAATTTTTAGCCTCAATATCATTCATGTCATTATCTAACGCTCTATTATCTTTTTTCCCATAGATATGTTTAGCTTCATATCTATAAAGTTTTCTTGCTGGTGTTAATCCCTTTCTTACATAAGAAATAGTTTTACCATTTTTAACAAAATCAATTAACGAATCAAAACTAGACGTATATACTTTGTTCTCTTTTTTATATTCAATTTGAGCAATTTTCACATCATTCAATCTTTCTTTAATTTCTTTAAAGTAATGTGCTTTTTTATTTTGATAATCAACATCTTCTTTTACTATTTTATAATCTTCTGAAAGCACATAAATACCAAGCGCTGTTACTAAAAGTGAAACACCAAAACCGATATAAGATTTCAATATATTAAGTATAAATAAAATCCATACTAAACCAACTATAATAAAAAAGATTCCAGCATAACCAAACATTGGATCTTGAGTTACTTTGTGAATAAAATCTTCACCATTTGGATTTGGCTGAATAACTTCAACAGGTATTTTAGTTTTTGAATATAAAAAAATACCAACAACAATTGTTATTATCGGTGCAATAAATCTGTTAATCGAATACTTAATGTTATCTAAAGAATCTAATGAGCTCATATTTTACTTTATAGTTTAATTTAACTTCTGTCACAAATCTACACTTTTTTTATAACGAATGATAATCACTCAGTAATTTTTTTACATATTTAACTCAATAAGTCATACATTAAGAATAAATTTGTACCTAAACTTTCTTCTTGAGACATAAACCTAGTATATCTTCATTCAATAAAGCATTCATTGCTAATTTCGATTTTAATCCAACTATTGATCAGCAGGACGCTATTCAAAAATTTTCTAATTTCATTATCTCTGAGAATGAATTAGAAATTTTTGTTCTAAAGGGGTACGCTGGTACAGGAAAAACAACTTTAATTTCAAAATTAATTAAAACTCTTAATGATTTTGCAATTAAAAGTGTAAGCCTTGCTCCAACGGGTAGAGCAGCTAAAGTACTATCATCATACAGTCGAGAGAAAGCAAATACAATTCATAGAAAAATATACTTTCAGGACATCTCACCAGAACAAAGCATGTCGTTTAGTTTAGGAAAGAATCTACATAAGAATACAATTTTTTTGATAGATGAAGCCTCAATGATTGCTTCATACGCTTCATCAGAAAGAGATTTATTACATGATATTGTTGAATATGTTTATTCAGCGGAGAATTGTAAACTCGTGTTCATTGGTGATGTTGGACAGCTTCCTCCCATTGGTATGGAAGAAAGTCCAGCCCTATCTATTAGTCATTTAAAAAGTACATTTTCATTTGATATTATTTTATCGGAATTAAATGAAATTGTTAGACAAAAAGAAGAAAGTGGTATTTTAACATTAGCGACTCAATTAAGAGAGTTTTCAGAGGATATTCCATTTTTATACACGAACAAAACTGATGTAATTTCTATAAATGGAACTGAATTACAAGAAGAGCTAGAATCTTGCATTAACAATTACGGACAAGAGGAGGTCATGGTTGTTAGTCGTTCAAATAAGCGAGCTAATTTATTTAATCAGCAAATTAGGCATAGAATCCTATGGCAAGAAGACGACTTGAATGCAGGTGATGTATTGATGGTTGGAAAGAATAATTATTTTTGGGTAGATGCTAAATCAGAGATTGGATTTATTGCCAATGGTGAAGTGGTTGAAATCCTTAAAATTATAAGACGAGAAGAACTTTACGGTTTTGAATTCGCAGATGTATTAGTGAGGTTTATTGATTATCCCCAAATTCCAGAAGTAGAGTTAAAAATTAATATCAATTCAATTAGACATGAAGGACCTTCTTTACCAAGAGAGACTATGGCTGAATTGTTTTATACCATTGTTAGAGAAGAATATCCATTTGAAAGAAACCGTAAGATTAGAAATAAACTAGTTATGACAAACCCCTATTTTCAGGCCTTACAAGTGAAGTTTGCTTATGCAGTAACCTGTCATAAAGCACAAGGTGGACAATGGGATGCTATATTTATTGACCACGGTTATTTTTTAGAAGAAATGTGGAATAAAGAATATATGAGATGGCTTTATACAGCTGTTACCAGAGCAAAAGAAAAGTTATACTTGGTGAATTTTGCCCCAAATTTTGTAGGAGAGGACGATTAACTATCACTGCGTATAAATTGTTAATTACTAATTGTAAATAGTTATTAATTGTTAGTTCTATTATATCTACATTTGCAAACCATAAACATAAAACAAAAAAAATGAAGTTTTTTATTGACACAGCAAACTTAGCAGATATTAAAGAAGCTAACGATTTAGGAATATTAGATGGTGTAACAACTAATCCATCTTTAATGGCTAAAGAAGGAATTACAGGACATGAAAACATTTTAAAACATTATGTTGATATTTGTAATATCGTTGACGGACCAGTTAGTGCGGAAGTAAATTCTATTGATTTTGAAAACATGGTAAAAGAAGGTGAAGCTTTAGCGGCATTACATCCAAATATCGTGGTTAAAATTCCAATGATTTTAGAAGGAATTAAAGCGATTAAATATTTCTCTTCAAAAGGAATTAAAACTAATTGTACTTTAGTATTCTCAGCAGGTCAAGCTTTATTAGCAGCAAAAGCTGGTGCAACTTACTTATCTCCGTTTATTGGACGTTTAGATGATATTTCATTTAATGGTTTAGATTTAATTGCTCAAATTAGAGAAATCTATGACAACTATATGTTTGATACTCAAATTTTAGCTGCGTCAGTAAGACACACAATGCATATTATTGAATGTGCTGAAATTGGTGCAGATGTTATGACAGGACCATTAAAAGCAATTAAAGGTTTAGCAAAACATCCTTTAACGGATAGTGGATTAGCGACTTTTTTAGCTGATTACGCTAAAGGAAACTCTTAAAAAATTACTTAGCTAAGTTTAGAAATTAACTATCAAAAATAGTAGAAGCACTTCATTAAATTGAAGTGCTTTTTTTGTATCCCTATTTTTTCGAATTTCATTTTTTCTGTAACAATCATTAAAATTCACTACTAACAATTTGTAACAAAAAATTAAAATTATGAAAAAATTAAAATTAGTACTTACATTATCATTGAGTCTATTATGTATTTCAAACACACAAGCTCAAAATCAAATTGAACACAACAGTCTATTGTATTCAATTACTGGTAACGGATTAAAAGACACCTCTTACTTATTTGGAACTGTTCATTTACAATGTGCTGATGACTTTCAAATCAAAGACAAAGTATTAAATGCTATTAAAAACTCAAGCGAAATATGCTTTGAAATAGACATGAAAGACCCCAAAACAAATGAGATAGTAATGGAAAGTATTAAAAATGGGAAAAAACTATCAGAGCAGTTAGATTCGCTAGAGCTTATTAAAATAGATTCGTTATTACAAAACAAATTAGGAATGACAGCTAAGATGTTAGATATGTATAGTGTCGATTTAATTGCCTCATTACTTGGCGTTAGCGAAATAAATTGTAAAAATAAAAAGTACTATGAAAGTGAACTCCTTTTAATTGCTGAAGAAAACAAGATTGAAACAAGAGGTATTGAATCTATTGAATTTCAATTAGAATCTTTAAATAAGTCAGCTGATAAAGAAACCGTTTTAAATCACATATATACGGATTCCTATTACCAAGTTATGCCTGAAGTTTTAAAAGCCTATAAAATTGAAAACTTAAACGCATTAACACAAATTTGTTTAAGTGAAACCTTTATGACTCCAACTGAAATTAAATATTTACTTGAAATTAGGAATTCCAATTGGGTAAAATTAATGCCTAAAATGATGAAAAAGAAAGCTATCTTTTTTGCATTTGGAGCGGCACATTTAGGAGCCGAAATCGGTGTAATTAACCTTCTTCAAAAACAAGGATATACCATTACACCCATATATAACTAAACTAAAATCCTTACTAATCTATAGGAAACTATATAAGTACTAATAATCAACTTTATTTATATAATTCAACAAAATTAACGACTGCTTCTACAAACTTTTTTGGTTCGTTAGACATTGGTGAGTGACCTGAATGTTCAAAGATTACTAATTCTTTTTGAGTTGTTCCAACATTATTATATCCTGACAAGCCAATTGCCGGAGGCACCACAAAATCATATTTCCCCCATAAAAACTGAGATGGAATTTTAATTTTATGTAAATCATCTGTTAATGGCGTTTTTTGAGAATCTTCATTTAATGGTGGATTTACAAAATTATTGGCCAGTTTGATAGATAAACTAGCGTCTGGAGAATTTAATAACCCATACGCTGGATCACCACTTTGCGTAACTTTTGTAATTTCGTCTAATTTATCTTCTGCTTTAAATCCATTAGAATTCAGGACACCTTGGTCATCTGAAGTTATATTATTAGTGTCCATTTTTACTACCTTATCAACAATTGGTTGCCAAAAATCAGTATTTTTTCCTAAATCTATCTGTTCATTTCCAATTTTCAAAAACATTTTTGTTGCCTCAATATCATTCATTGGAAAGTCATGCGCTCCATCAACTTCAATCCACCCTTTTAATTCTGACTGTATTTCAGTATGAATTAAAGCATGTGCTGATGTGATTCCTCCCCAACTATGTCCCATCAAAAACACACTAATATTACTACCATATTTTTGTTTCAAAAACTTAGTTAATGCATAAACATCTTTAGAGTTTTGTTCCAATGTTAAGTCAGACTTATTATAACTTCCCTGAGAAGCACCGTTTCCTCTTTGATCCATATATACCATAGCATACTTCTTTTCAAGTTCATCAGCATAATATCCTGAATTATAGTCAGCACTTCCACCTCCTGGTCCTCCATGTAATAAAAGTATAAATGTTTTAGACCCAATATTCCCATCAATTTGAACAGCTATGTCTGCCCCATCATTTCTAAAATAAAAACGCTCTTTTGTAGCTGTATTTTCTTTTGTACAACTTACCAAAATTATTAAAAATAGTATGACGGTGGTTAAAATTATTTTTCCTATTTTCATAATTCAATTATTTACGGTTAATATTAAATGTTATTCCTATTTCTAAACTAGCATTTGGCACCATTGAATGGTTATAACTTACCAATTGAATAATTGGTTTTGTGTACACCCTCACCTGTTGGTCAGAAATCTTAAACTGTTTTCCAAACACAGGAGCAATAGATAACATTAGCGCATTGTTACCTGCTAATTTCTTTTGCACAATCATACCGTCTCCGTTTAATTCATAAGTTTTAAATTTATTGAACCGTCTTAAGTATCCAACTTCAAATGAAAGACCAAACATTCTTCCTTTACGTGCTTTAATTCTTAAATAAGACACCCCTAAATTTGTAAACACTCCCAAATGATTATTTGGATGAGAATAGAATCCTAAATTATAATCATAATTCAACTCTTTCAACTTTGCTTTATTACCATGTTTTTTCTCTACAGATTTCAATTTATGAGCTTTTAATTTTTCTTGTGACCAAAATCTATAAGACGTACCTAGTTTTAAGCCTGGATGAAAACCATTATCACCATAATAAGAGATTTGAATGGGTAAATCTTTTAACTTGACTTTTACAGCCTGATCTTGAGACCAAACATTAGAAAACGTAATAATAGTCAATAAAAAAAAATAATGTTTCATAATTTTAATGTCCTTTTTTTGTAAATGTAAGCAAATTATTTTAAGATAGGAATACTTGAATCCATTGAACATTAAATATAATTCATTAAAAAATAATCAATTATTTAAACGATTTTAAGTCTCATTTATAAATGATTACTTTGATAACATTCTTCCGAAATTTTTAAAAGACTAAAAAATTGAAAATCTAATTTTAACACACGTTTGTTTGATTTAAGGCTTTATTAATGTTAATGAAAGAACCACTACTCTTTTTCTTTTGAAGTTAATCTAGCACGTTTAACTTCCATTTTCTTTAACATCCATTCAGGATAATTAGAATCATCTTCAGCATCATAAATTTTGACCTCTTGTGTTCCATCATGAGCCAATAAGTCATCTTGTTTACAACCTAAAATTTCGGCTGCTGTTTGAACTCCAGAATAACTTGCTCCCGCAACACCGTGAGATAAAATACTTGCGCCACACAAATATAAATTTTCTATTTCACTTTTTGATCCAAATGACATTGGTCCAATTTGTTTCAATGATTTCTCAGTTCCATAAACATTACCTTCAGTAGAATTAACAAAATATTCATTTGTCATTGGTGTACCTAGATCTTGATGTACAATATGCTCTCTTACATTAGGTAAAACTTTCTCTAACGTTTTAATCATTTTATTAGTTAAATACGTTTTAAACTTAATGTATTCTTCTGTTCTTTCATCATTAAACTTCTTAAATGAATCATGATTTAAATATGTAATAACTTCTAATGTATGATATTTTCCGTCAAAACTAACAGGATCTTTTAATGTAGTACAACTTACAAAAAAGCCTTCAAACGATTCCTTTCTTGTAATATCCTCTTCCATCATTTCAGCATATACATCATCTGTATCTCTATCTGGCGTAATCCAAATGTTTCCTGAATCTAACCCTGCCGCTTTGACATCCATTTCAACTGTTAAAAATAACATAATTGATGTACAAGAGTATTTTGTATTATTTAATCTTTTTGATAATTTTTTACTCAAGTTTTCTTCTCCTATCATACCCAAATACGTTTTACTTGGATCTGCATTTGAGATTATTCTTTTTGCATAAATTTTTTCACCATTTTCTAATTCAACACCGATGGCTTTTTTCTTTTTATCACCTTCAAGTAATATTCTTTTTACTCCACTTTTAGTTTTTACTACACCACCATGTTTTTTAATCGCTGTAGTCATTGCTTTAACAATAGCTCCTCCACCTCCAATTGGATAAAATCCACCTTTAAAATAATGATTCATTACAGCACAGTGCAATGGAAAACTAGCTCTACCTGGAGGTAAACCATGATCTCCACATTGAATATTTAGAATTTGAATTAATAATGGATCTTTAACATACCAATTAATAACACGTTTTAAACTAAACAATCCATATTTACCAAGGTATTTCGTTCTAAACGGAATCGTAATATTATCCCAAAACCCATTCATCTTAGGTATCAATTGTAATTGATCACTAACCGTTTGAACCATGTCTAAATATTTACCAATATTTTTTCTTTCTGCAGGAAACCTAACAGATAAACGTTCTTTTAATTCTTTAAAATCCGAAGGGTAATCAAATCTTTCATCACCAACCCAACAATGCTCATATGCATTTTTGTTCATTTGATAAAAAGCTAAATCATTTGCGATTCCTAAACCGGCATATAATTCATTACTTGATTCACCTTTCCCTAACAATCCAATATAATGAACCCCAGGTGTAAACCTATAACCATTTAAATAAAAACTATGGCACCAGCCTCCTGGAACATCATGCTTTTCTAATATTAGTACGTCTTGTCCTTCTCTTGATAAACAGATACCAGCGGATAATCCTCCAGCCCCTGAACCAATAATTATTGTGTCTAATGCCATAAAAATAAAGTAATACATCAAATATATAAATTTTAGTAGGAATCATGGCTACAAAATCAAAGAATCCTAGTTAGGATTTTACTTTAAAAATTTAAAATCGTTAAACACAGATTTATTATAATTACATTTAATTGTCCGTAAATAATTAAATTTCAACCTACTTTTTCTTTGAATTTAAAGATTTGACTTTTGAGATTTGCAATTTATTGCTAATGATTATTAACTTTGTGGCTTAATCAACCCCAAAATAAGATGAGATTAGGACAGTTAGCACGTAAATTAAACATAAAACCAAACCAAATTGTTAGTTTTTTAAAAAAAGAACATTCAATTTCTGTTGATGAAAGTTTAAACTCTAAAATTGAAGATAATATTTTAGAATTAGTGATGACTGAGTTTAAGGTCGATACGCCAGCAAAAATAATTCAGCGTGCACCAAAGCCTGCAGACTTAATTGAACCCATTATTGAAACAGAGTCTATTGAAATAGATGAATCAATTGAAGAAAAAATTGACATTGAAGACCTTATAAATTCAGTTACTGAGGAAGTTGCTAATGAAATTTTTGAAGATGAAGCTATTGATGAAGCAGTAGATAACATTGTAGTTGACGAATTAAAAATCACAAAAGCAGAAGATGACGCCATTGATGAAGCAGTAGACAATATTGTAATTGATGAGTTACAAATGACTCCTTCAGAAATAGAAAGGTTAAAAGACCCCGAATCAACAGAAGAAATTATAGAACGTATTGAAAATACAACAGATGAATCTCTAATTGCCTATGATGAAGATGGTGAGCCCATTCAATTAACAGTTATTGATGGCGTAATTAAAGCGCCCAAAAAAGAACTAGAAGGATTTAAAGTCATTGGGAAAATTGATTTGCCGCAAAAAGCGAAGCCAATTGCTTTTATAGTAACAACTAATGGTGTATCAACTGATATAACTGAAGCAATTGAGAAAACAAGAATTGAATTAGCTGAACATAAACGTGAAAAATATTTAGCAAGAGTTGAAAAAAGAAAATTAGCTTCTAAAAATAATCCTTCTAAATCTAAACGTACGTTAAGCGAGATGGATATTAGAGAGAAACAAAATAAATTAGCTGTAGCCAAACAAATCGAACAAACTAAAGCTAAAAAAGAACAACAAAAAAAGCATTACGAACAAAACAAAAAAGTAACGGTAAAGGGTAGTAAAAAGAAAAAAAAGACCACTAATAAAGGGGGACTAAAAGATATGAAATCTTACGAAAAAGAACCAACAACTAAATGGGGTAGAATTTGGAAATGGTTTAATACATAGATCAATATCTATAAAAAACTAAAAGATTTTCCTTAATTATACTGAGAGACATGTTTACTAGACATGTCTTTTTTTTGTTAAAAAAATTAAATTTTAAGACTACTCACGTATTTCTTGTTAATTTTGAGTTTAATTAATTTTTAAGCCAATTTTACAATGAATAATCCATTTTTAAAAGCATTTACAGCACCTTTTGAAGCAATTCCATTTGACACAATCAAATTAGAACATTATATACCTGCTTTAGAAATAGCCATTAAAGAAGCTAAACAAGAAGTTGAAACCATAAAAATTAATAATGAACCAGCTAATTTCAATAATACATTTGAAGCTTTAGAAAGAAGCGGAAGTTTAATTGGGAAAATCTCATCTGTTTTCTTTAACTTAAACAGTGCCAATACAAGTGATCAAATGCAAGCTTTAGCACAAGAAATATCTCCAATGCTTACTCAATTTTCAAACGAAATTCAGTTAGACTTAGAATTGTTTAAACGTATAAAGGAAGCATTCGATAACACAAATAAAGAAGACTTAACTAGTGAGCAAACATGGTTACTAGAAAAAACATACAAGAGTTTTGTTAGAAATGGTGCTAATTTGAATGATGAAGATAAAGAAATATTAAAAGGTATCAGTACCGAATTATCCACTTTAAGTCTAAGCTTTTCAGAAAACTTATTAAAAGATAGTAATGGCTTTGAAATGCTTTTAACTCATAAAGATGATTTAACTGGTTTACCTCAAAGCGCAATTGATGCAGCTCAAATGCTTGCAAAAACGAAAGATAAAGAAGATGGTTGGTTAATTACTTTAGATTATCCCTCTTTTATTCCTTTTATGAAATACTCTGAAAAAAGAGAGCTACGTAAACAACTATTTTTAGCATTTGGTTCAAGGGGATTTCAAAATAATGACTTTAATAACGAAACATTATTAAAGCGAATTGCGGAATTAAAACATAAAAAAGCAAATCTTTTGGGTTATAAATCTCATGCCTACTTTGTCTTAGAAGAAAGAATGGCTGAAACGCCTTCAAAAGTTCATGCCTTATGGGATGAATTAATAGAATTTGCTTTACCAAAAGCTAAAGAAGAATTAGTGGAGGTTCAAGCCTTAGCTGATAAAATGAATGGGCCTTCTCCCCTATTGAATTGGGATTTTAGTTATTATTCTGAATTACTTAAAAAGGAGAAATTTAACATTAATGACGAATTATTAAAACCCTACTTCAAATTAGAAAATGTATTGAATGGTGCATTTGAAACTGCTGAAAGAATGTTTGGTATCACTTTCTCTGAAAGAAAAGATATTCCTTTATATCATGAAGATGTATCTACTTATGAAGTAAAGGATAAGGATGGTAAACACTTATCGGTATTTTATGCTGATTTTTTCCCTAGAGAAAGTAAGAGAAGTGGTGCATGGATGACATCTTTTAGAGATCAAAACAAATATGATGGACAGGAACAAAGACCTTTAGTAGCCATTGTATGTAATTTCACAAAACCAACTGAAACAGCACCATCATTATTAACATTTAATGAAGTCACTACCCTATTCCATGAATTTGGTCATGCCTTACACGGTATGTTTGCCAATGGCTATTATGAGAGTTTAAGTGGAACCTCTGTGTATTGGGATTTTGTTGAATTACCATCTCAATTAATGGAAAACTGGTGTTATGAAAAAGAATGTTTAAACCTGTTTGCAAAGCATTATGAAACTGGAGAAACGATTCCAATGGAATTAGTTCAAAAAATTAAAGACAGTTCTAATTTTCTAAGCGCTTATCAAACTGTAAGACAAGTTGGTTTAGGTCAATTAGACATGGCATGGCATGATTTAGAATCGATTCCAACAGAATCAGTTTATGAATTCGAAAAAAATGCAGGTAAAAACACAGCGTTATTTCCTGAATTAAAAGAGACAGTAACATCTACTGCCTTCTCTCACATTTTTGCAGGTGGATATTCTGCTGGATACTATTCTTACAAATGGGCAGAAGTTTTAGAGGCAGATGCCTTTGAATTATTTCAAGAAAATGGAATATTCAATGTAGAAACTTCACAATCGTTTAGAGATAATGTATTGTCAAAAGGAGGAAGTAAACACCCTATGGATTTATATAAACAATTTAGAGGTCAAGAACCAACCAGTAAAGCATTATTAAAGAAAAGTGGATTGATTTAAATTTAAAAATACTAGCTAGTGCTTTTGACACACTTTCAAACGTACTAGCTAATATTTTTACGTCTTGAACAAAATCTAATTGAACAAGATTGAAAATACGATTCTTACATTATTAATTTTAGTTCGCATATTTTTTTGTAGTAGTTTAAATTAAACTTTTTTCGGTTTACATATTTAGTCACCTTATCCAATTTTAAACGTAATTGAACTGATTAATTTATTCATTAATCAGAAAATACTATTTTTTCTTCACATTATTATTTAATATTGTGATACTAATATGTCCAAAGAATTTAATAAAATATACTCACTTACTAAAATTGATGTACTCATCTTTACATTTTTTTTATTAATAATTGTTGTACCAGCTTTTTTTGATTCAGAGGATCCTTATATTTTAGACGAATACATAGCTCTTATTCTAATCACTTTAGGCACAATTGTATTTGTTTACCTATTCACTTTTGTTATTCTCAAAAGATATGTTTATGATAAAAAATTTCCTCCCCTTTTATTAAGAACCATTGGAGCCATTTTTATTATTTTTATCGTTGAAATAATAATATACAGTCTTTGTTTTGGAATTAACAATCTAATTAAAGATTTAAATAATGAATTATTTTTTGATCTTATATTTACACATCTTATATTCAGTAGTATTTTATTAGGGATAGTACTTGTTAAACAAAGTGTAAGTTCACAAATTATGTATTTAAAAACTGAAAGTGTAAGGAAGTCAAACGAGCTTATTATATTAAAAAAGCAAATGACCCCACATTTTTTGTTTAACAATTTAAATACATTGGACGCTTTAATGGATGTCGATATTGAACGCGCAAAAGTTTACGTACAACGTTTAGCCCATTTATATCAATATTTATTAGCTAATAAAGATGAAGAAACAGTTTCATTAGATGAGGAACTAACTTTCGCAAAAGATTACAGTTATTTAATAAACGAGCGTTATGGAAATTGTTACCAATTTAATTTTCAATACGACCATATAGACACTAGACTAAAATACATTCCCACAGGTGCAATTCAAACCCTTTTTGAAAATATTGTTAAACATAACAGTGCATCCGAAAACGCCCCTATAACTACAAATATTAGTATTACAAAAGATAAAATTATAGTAAAAAACAATATTCAATCTAAAACAATTTTAAGTAAATCATTTGGGATTGGGTTAAATAATCTACAAACTCAATATGAGCTACTTACCAATGAAAAAATTGGTATTCAAATAGGTTCACACTATAGTATTACTTTACCCTTAATTGACACTACTCATTAAACATATGAAAATAATAATTTTAGAAGACGAGATTCCTGCTTTCAATAAGCTTTCTAACCAATTATTGGCATACGCCCCAGGCTCAAAAATTATAGCATGGTATCGTTCTATTAAAGATGCAATTAATGAGAAAGAAAAGTTTAATAATTGCGATTTAATCATATCCGATATAGAACTACTTGATGGAACAAGTATTGAATTATTTAAACAAATAAACATAAGTCAACCAATTATATTCTGTACTGCCTACAACAAGTATTTACAGGACGCTTTTAACACGAATGGTATAGCTTACTTAGTAAAACCGTATTCTAAAGATGATTTTCACAAAGTAATGCAGAAATTTGAGCAACTTTTTGGAAAGAAAATAGAATCAACATGGAATACTAAGTCTATTTCAATACTGGAGAATTTACTTTCAAAAAGCATAAAAAACTATAAGAAACGATTTAGCATTAAGAAAAAAGAACAAATAATAATCAAAATGGTTGAAGACGCTGTCTATTTTCAAGCCTTTGGTGATTTTTGCATTCTTTTTGATAATAAGGGAAAAAAGCATAATATTAATTATAAGATTTCTGAATTAGAGACTATTTTGGATCCTACTTATTTCTTTAGAATTAACAGAAGTGAGATTATTAATATTGCCTACCTAGAAAAAACAGAGCTTTCATTTAGAAATAAAATGAACATTCAACTCACTACTAATATTTCTTTAACAACATCTGGTTCTCGTACACCAAATTTCAGATTATGGATGGAAGGAAATACTTAACCTAAATTTGTTACTCAAGTCAACATTCAAGGAAAAACACCTTTATTCATTGATGATTACAAGAAAAAGCCTATAGATTAATCCACCTTAATTATTCCCAAACAAATTTTTAAACGAATAATTTTCTTAACTGATTCATAAACTTGTTTCTTATAGGTTGAATCAATTTCCATCTCTGTAAGAATTGAATTAATAGTAGCCATCTCATCAATAGGCATCAATAACATATCATTTCCAGCTTTTGAAGCTAATAAAGGCGCATTATCAATTATAGTAACTGCTTTCATTATATTCAAGGCATCAGTTATAACAATCCCTTTAAAACCTAATTCACCTTTTAATAGATCCGTTACAATAACTCTAGAACAACTTGCGGGTAGGCCATTTGTACTATATTTTGAATTATTCTTTATTATAATATGCGCCATCATAATGGAAAGCACGCCGGCTTCAATTAACGGTGGATAAATATCTAATTCTTGTAAGTCACCATCAATATAAACAGATTTTTTATGGGTATCACCTTTAACCAATCCGTGGCCTGGAAAATGTTTGGCCGTAGAAACAATTCCCTGTTCTTGAGTTGTTTGAATAAACTGCCTACTTAAATCAATAACTGTTGCTTTGTCATTTCCAAAACTTCTATTCTTAATAGCTTCATTCTGAGGGCTAATATCAACAACAGGCGCAAAATTTTGATGAAAACCAACTTCTATCAAATTAGTATTAATAATCCTGGCAATAGAATCAGATTCTTTTATTGTTTTAATATCTATTGTTTTCATAATTGGATCAGTACCTTGTAGTCTTCCATTAAATAAACTAGGCTCAGCATCACTTGAAAATAGTAAAGGTAAATTACCAAAAGAATGATTTATAGAATTAAGGCTATCAGTCATTTCTTTATGCTTTTCCATTGTGCCTTTAAGAAATACAACACCTCCTATTTTATTTTCTTTTGCTAAATTATAAACAACTTTTTCAGATTTCCCCAGCTTCCCAGCAGAAGTAATTATCATTTGAGCAACACGAGTAGTGTCATTCATAGAGTAAAAGACTTCATTTATTTTTTGTTCAAGAATTGTGTCATTTTCATAAAAACTATGGAGTTTATAATCTTGAGCATTTACAGATACTAACAGAATAAATATGAATGAGATTGTTAATAGTATTTTAATCATTTTATAATATGAATTAAGGTTAATGTAAATTTATTAAATTTCATTTTGGTCATAAATATAGTTCTATAAATTAGAAAAACTACCCATAACATTAAGTTTATGGGTAGTTTTATTAAGATAATAGTCTATATTAATAAAAAATCTATTTATGAGTTTCAATAAATTTTATGACATCAGAATTGAAAGCTTCCGGTTCAGTCATCATGGTTTCATGACTTGAATGTTCATATATGATTAATTCTTTTTCTACTGACCCTATAGTATTATATAATTCCAAACCAACATCTGGAGAATTTCCTAAATCATATTTTCCAAAGACAAATAAACTGGGAATATTAATTTTAGGTAATTCATGTATTAATTTATACTTTTCTAGGTCTTTATTAATTGGTGTATAAGCATGTAATAGATTACCAACTAAAGTTAACGCAGATGGAGCAGGGCTTATAAGAACACTGTTAAATTCGCTTTGCCTGTATTGTGGTTTATTTCTATACTTTTCTAGTAATGGACCCATTGTTTTAGTAATTTTTGTTAATTTCTTCTCATCATTACTAGTCAAGGGAAATAGAGAAGTATCGATTTCTTTAACCTCTTTTAAAACACTTTTCCAGTTACCTACATTTTCATCAATTGAAATAAATCCTTCAGCAAAAAAAATGATTCGATTTACTATATCTATATTCGATTTAGTCACATCTAAATCTCCAGAAATGTTTATCCATCCTTTTATTTTATTTTGATGGTTTTTAGTTGATAAATATGATCCTGATAAAAGTCCACCAAAACTATGTCCCATAATAAACAAACTAATATCTTCTCCATACCTTTTCTCCAATGTTCTAATCAATAAATCTAAATCTTTAGCAAAATTAGTAATCGTTAAACTATTTTTATCATAAGTTCCATGTGATGCTCCAGAACTACGTTGATCCCAATATACCATTGTATAATCTTTCTCTAACTCTTCAATATACTTTCCTCTTCTAAAGTCTAATCCATATCCTAATATCGGCCCTCCATGGACTGTAACTACAAAAGTTTTGGATTTCGCATTCCCATGTACCCATATAGGCATGTCTGCTCCAGTTCGACTAATGTAAAATTGATCCGTTACTTTATCATTTTCCAATTCTTCTTTTGTACAGGATGCAATAGTTAATAGGAAGATAACTAAAACTCCACTTTGCATAATCTTAATCATAATTTATTTATTTTGATTTATAAAGATCATTACATCATCCAAAAACTTATCCATTTCATGTGCCATTGGAGAATGGGCTGATGATTCATAAATCTTTAGTTCTTTTACTGAAGAACTAATTTTGTCATACATAATTTGTCCAAGAATTGGAGGTACAACAAAATCATACTTCCCATAAATGATTAATGAAGGCGTTTTTATTTTTGCTAAATGAGGAGTTAAATTCAATTTACCAAACTCTCCCGCTAAAAAAGAGTTAGGCAGTTGAAAACCCATTAACATTGAATTTAAGAAATTGTTAGAAGAGAAAAAAGGGTCAGTAATACCATAAGAATCTAACATCTTTATTGGGTTCACTTGCGCTTCTGTTAAATTATCTTCGATCTTATGAGTATATTCATTTATTTCTTTGAATTTTTCAAAAGAAATATTATTCGTATCAATGGTTTTGGTGAATGCGATTGATTCTTTCCAAAAATTGACATTACTACCAGCATCTATTTCCTCTTGTCCAATCGTATTAATCATATTCATCATTCCAACATTTTGTCTTTGAATATCATATCCTCCATCCATATTAATCCATCCATTTATATTATCTTGATAATTATCTTTAATTAAAAAAGCTGTACCGAGACCTCCCCCCCAACTGTGGGCTAAAAGAAAAATACTATTTCCTTCTCCATATCTTTTTTTCAACGTTTTAACCAATAAATCCAAATCTCCGGTCATCTCATCCAAAGTTACCTCTTCATCTTTTAAATGCCCATGTGAATTTCCTTGATGTCTCTGATCCCAATATACCAATGCATACTTTTCCTCTAATTTCTGATATGCTTCTGCCCTTCTATATGATAATGCATCTCCACCTGGTCCGCCATGTAGAACTACAACTAGTACTTTTGATTCACCGTTCCCTCTCACCCAAGCTGGCATATCGCTTGAGCCATTTCTTATATAGAACACCTCTTTCATTTGTGAACTTACTACTACTTTTTTTTTACAAGCTGGTATACTTATAAAAAGTAAGCATATTATAATAAAATTTGTTTTCTTTAATAAATACATATATTATTTTTTTATTTAAATGGATAGAATTTGATACCTAGCTCAAAAAATGATTCAACAGAGAATGACGTATTATATTTTACTTTTGAACCAATAGATATTTTATTGAACCAAGAAAAATGTTCGTAATGCTCCCCGTATTCAAAGTTAATAGTGGGCATTAAATAACCCTTTGAAGCCATTTTCTTTTCACTGATAGTATTATCATCTTTTAAAACATAAGTCGTTCCTGAATTGAAATGTTGAAGATAACCAAGTCCTAAAGCGTATGAAAAGAAGAACTTCTTTTCACTTTTAGAAAACTCTACACCAAAATCTGCATTTAATACTACTCCCGTATGGTTCTTTTTATGATTATAAAATCCGAGCTCTGGTTTTAGGAAAAAAGTTTTATTTTTAACTACTACACCTCTTTTCTTTCTTTCTTTGGTTTTACTCCATATTTTAAAGTTATGTTGCGTACCAATTTTTAAGCCTGGATGGAAAATGTTTGCCCCCCAATAAGATACCGTTATTGGTTTAGAAGTTTTCGAACTGTTTTGTGCTGTTATATTAAAGGAAAGTCCCATAATTAGAACAACAATACTTATTTTTTTCATTATTTATTTGTTTAAATTTTAGACAAATAAATGAAAAACTAATTTTGATTAAAACCAATTCTTGGCGAAACACGTCAAAAATCTGTTTAATTGTGAAATACGAGTGTTTAACTATACAGAAGCATTTACTTAAATAGTTAAAAACTACGTGAAATAATTATCAAATAAGATAGTTCATTATTTAATTTCAAAAAATGACTTGAAATTCAATTTTATAACATCATTTTTCCAATACTTAGTAACTTCATAAAGTAACACTGTAAATACTAACACATATTCTAATATTCGATAATTCAATGCAGATTCTGGAACGGTATAGAATGAATACGTTAGTGGGATTAATAATGTCCAAATAAGTGGAAACTTATAGTCTGTAAAAATTGACAATATCAACAACATAGAGATATACCAAGGATGAACGGTGGTTGCAAACAAATAATAAATAACCAATGCAAATAACATACCTTTGAAAATATCTACAGGCACTTTATAGTTTCTAAAAATAGCTAACGTTAGGATTAATACAGTGGCTATTTTAGACAGCTTTGGTCCTATTAAATAAGTTGTATTCCAACCCATTTCTTCAGACTTATAATGGTTTACTACTCCAAATAAGCTAGAGTTGAATTCAAATGTTGTAAAGTAAATTTCTATTGATTTCATCATATTGTTAAAAAACAATGCTTCATTCCATAGAATCAATCCAACACCCACAACAGTTAAAATACTTATTAGGAGAACACCAATTGATTTCTTCCATTTCAAAAATTTGAATAAAAATGGAAGTAACATAAAAGGAATTAATTTGATTTGAATTGACAACCCTAACAACAAACTCCCATAAAACCATTTATTTATTAGAATAAAGTAAATAGCGCCTAATAAAAAGAAAATCATCACGCCCTCAAAGTGTAAATTACCTGTAAATTCAAGTATGATAAAAGGGTTTAATCCATAATACCATAATTTATGAATGGGCTGTTTTAAATGTTCTAATATTTTTTTCAGAAACAATATAGCACCTAAATCGGCTAATAACACCATTACCTTTAACCCAATCATATTGGCAAATATATTATCAAATAAAACGGCTGGAATGTAAAATAAGAATTGATTAAATACAGGATAATTACTATAATTTCCTTTTGATAAATCTGTCATACTTTGGTATAATTCTAACATATAATTGGAATCAGAAATACCAGTTTGAAGAATCAATTCTTTAGGTAAAAACGCATATGGATTTATCCCATTTGTGAGTAATTCACCATCCCAAATAAACCTAAAAAAGTCTGGAGATAATTCAGGAATGGAAAAAATTAGAACAATTCTACTAAAGATTGAAAAAATTAAAAGACGCTTAAAATTTGTTTCAATTTTGATTAAAATTAAAAAAAGAGCAAATAAAACGAAATATTGAGTTATAAAACTATAAAATTCTTTATTTAATGTTTGATAAGAAATATGCCAATAAAACACTGTCATTACTATAAAAATAAGGAAGGACAGTATTATTTTATTTGATTTTTTTTCCATTGTTTAAAAATATATGATGTAAAAGTCGTAAAAAGCTATGATATAATTGAAAAAAAAATTAATTTTGCGTGGATTAATAAAAATAACAATGGCAAAACAAAATAAAAATACATCAGTAGATCAAAAAAATGTTGAATTTGAAGAGTTAACAACAACAGAAAACTTTTTTGATAAATATAAAAACATTTTAATTTTTGGTGGTGCTGGTATTGTAGTCGTATTATTAGGATTTTTAGGTTACAAGAAGTTTGTCGCTGAACCTAATAATATTGAATCTCAAATTGAAATAGCATCTGCTCTATATGATTTTGAAAGTGATTCAACTAATGCTGCTGTTAATGGAACTAATGGAAACATTGGATTTGAAGAAGCTGCAGATGAGTACAAAGGAACTTCTGGTGGAGACATTGCAAATTATAGTATGGGAATTATCAGTATGGAAAAAGGAGAATTTGAAACGGCACTAGATTATTTTGGTAATTGTGGATTTGAAGACATAATGGTAGCTAACATCTGTCTTGGTTTGCAGGGTGATTGTCACGTTGAATTAGAAGACTATGCAAAAGCTGTTGATTTTTATGAAAAATCTATTATTAGAGAAGCAAATGATTTTACGACTCCAATGTATTTAAAGAAAGCTGGTTTAGCTTATGAAGCATTAGAAGATTATAAAAATGCAATTATTGCTTATACTAAAATTAAAGAAAACTATCCACAATCAACTGAAGGTGGAGATATTCAAAAATATATTGAAAGAGCAACTAAATAATGGCTACAGAAAATAATAACTTATCTGAATATAATAAGGATGAAATTCCAAATGGTGCCGATTTTAAAATCGGCATTGTTGTTTCTGAATGGAATTATGACATCACTGGAAACTTATTAAAAGGAGCTAAAACAGCATTGTTAGACAATGGCGTTTTAGAAGAAAATATAATTATAAAACATGTCCCTGGTGCTTTTGAATTACCTTTAGGGTGTCAGTTCATGCTTGAAGCTGATGAAGATTTAGATGGTGTTGTAGCCATTGGATGTGTAATTGAGGGAGAAACTAGACATTTTGATTTTGTTTGCCAAGGCGCTACACAAGGTATCATGAGAGTTAATATGGAATATAACACTCCAGTTTCTTTTTGTTTGCTTACAGACACTGTAAAACAACAATCCATTGACCGTTCTGGTGGTAAACACGGAAACAAAGGAATTGAATGTGCCATAGCCTGTTTAAAAATGATTGGCTTACAGGAAGATTTGGATTAAATTTAATCTTAAAACTAATTTAAAAAGACTCAATTATGTTGGGTCTTTTTTTGTGCCAGATAATTTAAATTCTACTTCAATAAATTATAAACTAAACAGTACTAATTAGAGATTTTGTTCTTTACACTTCTACTTAAGATATAATATAAGTACTTGTTAATACAACGATTACAATACCCTTTTTAGTACTGAATTATATGCTAAGTTCAATACTGATAAAAAGTAAATAGTCCTAATACAATAGCGATAAAACTTAATCTATCAATTTGTCTAAATACTTGTCAACTTTAATTTCTAAAGTAACAAATTCACCTCTATAAAAAATTGAATTAATTACCCATGGAATAGGTAATTTCTTGGCCTTTAATTTTGAGTCAATATGATGAATTGTTAAAGATACATTCTTACGTTTAGCATAAGCTTTCAAATGTTCATTTATATAATAATCTGTAAACGGACATGTATTAGAATAGAAAGCTGTTATTCCTTGATTGTTTTCACACTTTCCTATTTTAGCTGTAGATGAAATTTTAGGATAGCTAGAATTTGAATTTAGCTTTAATGCCCACAGCTTAAAAAAAGGTGCTGCCTCATCAACAATTTCAAACCCTAGGTATTTTAAAAATTTAGGATCTGTCATGAATGGTCTTTTTTTATCGCTTGAAATCGCAATAATACCATCCATATTATTTGCTTTTGCATCCATTAAACATTGATTGAATAACTTTTTTCCATTACCTTGACTTTTAAATTGCCCAGCTACCCAAAAACAATTTATAACCATATAGTTTTGTCCTTCAATTGGAAGCCATGACGACTCGATAGGTACATATTCAATAAATACCTTACCTCTAACATTAACTTTTTGGAAACTGTATCCATTCTTGAATTCGGTTTTTAACCACTCCTTTTTCTTTTCGTAACCACGTTTACACTTTTTATCACTGATTGCACAGCAAATATGTTCGTCTTGAATATTAGTTCCGTTTAATTTTAATAGTTCCATAATACAATTGTATAATCTAACAAAGTTAGAATATATACTATTTTAAGAAAATGATAATTTACCAAAAAAAAACTGACACTACCCCATTCTTGACCCATTTTTCACTTTACGATCTGGATTAAGCAGCACTACATCTTTCTCGTTCCCGATTACACCAAGTACAAGACACTCACTCATCATATTAGCGATTTGTTTTGACGGAAAATTAATGACAGCCACTATTTGTTTACCTAATAAATCATTAAGTGTATACAGTTTAGTAATTTGAGCAGAAGTTTTTTTAATACCAAATTCACCAAAGTCAATTTGCATTTTATAAGCGGGGTTTTTAACTTCCTTGAATTCTACGGCACTTATAATTGTACCAATTCGCATTTCTACTTTAGTAAAATCAGACCATTCGATATTAGCATTGCTTTTCATAACTCAAAGAACTAAGCTAAATATTTTTGATTTAGCAAATTAAGTAATTGGTTAGCGGCTGTATTGAAATAACGCTTGGTTCTAAATGCCCCTACCCAAGTTATACCTTGAATGGCATTTGTTAAAAATATTTCGTCTGCTACTAATAAATTTTGTGGCGTAATATTACACTCATACACTTTCATATTATTGGCGATTGCTATATTAATGACTTGTATTCTCATTGTTCCACCAAGGCAGCCTAAATCTAAACTAGGTGTATATAACACACCATTACTCACTACAAATAGATTCGCTGAACTCCCTTCAATTACTCCCATTTGGTCGTTTTGAATTAATAAGTCATCTACTCCTTTTTCTTTAGCCGTTATCTTTGACATCACATATAGTAAACAATTTTTAGTTTTAAAATTTGATAAAATTGTAATCGGCTTTTTCATCTCTTCATATAAGTCTATCGAACACCCTGCTTCATTTAAAATGAATTCATTGTGAGGTAATGGGCTCGCTTCAATGAAAAAATCAACTTCATTAGTTTTGGGTAAAAAAGTTCCTCCTTGTTTTCTATCTAAAGATAATCTTATTTTCCCGCCTTCTATTATCCTATTTTGTTCAATTAATTGTATCATTTGAGATTCTAGAAATTCTTCTGTAAATGAAGTATGACATTTCATTTTCAGTACTCTCATTCCCTCAATTAATCTATTGTAATGATTTGAAAAGTTTGTTAATTTTCCATTAATAATTCTTATACTTTCAAATAGTCCATCTCCATATAAATGTCCTCTATTCCCTGCCTTTAAAGCATAAGTTTTAACATTAATTAAAACACCATTATTATTTACAAATAAGTCATTCATCAAAAAATAGAATTAAAAAAATTAACAACATAAGTTGGGTTTATCGCTATTGTAAAAATAATTCCAAAAATAGCACCTGAAATATGCGCATCATGAGCAATATTAGTTCCCCCTCTTTTAGCCATAAAATACTCTCCAACCAACAATAACGGTCCAAAAATATAAGCAGGAATATAAAACGGAAGGAATAACAATCCCATTTGGGCCTGAGGATTCAGTAAAATCGAACCAAAAATAACAGCTGATACAGCACCGGAAGCGCCTAAAGAGTTATAATGTGGATTATCTTGATGTTTATATAAAGAATAGAGAGAAGAGAACGCTATTCCGCCAGCATATAATAAAAAGAAGTACCAATACCCCTTCAATCCAAAATCAGTTACAAAACTTGGTTCCAAACTTTTCAAATAGCTTGGATTACCTCCGTTTGAAGTCGCTTGAACTCCAAACATCCAGAGTACGTACATATTAAAACCTAAATGCATAAAGTCAGCATGAATAAAAGCGTGACTAAATATTCTATACCATTTTTTATGATGAATTACGTCATATGGATTCATTAACCAATTGCTTTTGAAACTTGAATCGTCAAATGCTTTAATTGAAATCAAAATTGTTATTCCAAGAATTAGATAAGTAATATACATTTAATTAGAAGTAGTTTTATAATTAATTAGTTTAGCGTAATATTGTCAAAATTATTTATCTATATTGTAAGACTATATGAAACACTTTTACTATATACTTATTATTTCTACTTTAGTTACATTATCAAGTTGTAGTAATAGTGAAAACTCATTTTGGGATGATACACCGTCTTTTTCAGAACAATTTAAAGAGTCAATAGATTCTTTAAATTTACTAATAATTGGAAAAGACACATTACTGGCATCTACAGAAGTTTTAAATTACTATTCAGATTCAGACTTTGAACCCTTATGGGTTACTGATTCTTGTTTGACTACCAAGGGGGATGAAATGTATAAATTAGTTGAGAATGCATATAGATATGGTTTGTTGCCCGAATTTTTTCATTATTCTAATTTAAAATCATCTCTAGACGATAGTTTATTTTTTGAAACTGAAGTCTTACTTTCAAATTCTTTTTTACTCTATATCACTCATCTAAATGCTGGTTTTCTAGATACTACATCAATGCAGTACTCGTGGAAAAAAGATTCTATACCATTTGATTTAATAGAGCAATTAGAAGAAATTGAAGACACAGATGATTTAACAAAATTTATAGAATCCTTTCAACCAAAACATTGGGAATATGTTCAATTACAAAAAGGATTACAAACTTTTATTAGGCACTATAATTTAGATACTAACCAATTTAAGATTCCTAAATTTAAAGACGATTCTGTTAAATGCTATACTGTTACAAAAGCTGCTTTGATTGCACATCAATTTATTGATTCAACCTCAACTGATTCAATTTTTATCAGTCGTTTAAAAGACTTTCAAATAATGAATGCTATGACTGATGATGCAATTGTTGGGAGATGGACAAGTAGAGTTTTAGCAAAGAGTAATATGGATAGATATTTTCAAGCCATGCTTAGTCTTGAGAAATGGCGTTGGAAAAAATTATCGGAATTCCCTGAAAGATATATACGTGTTAATATTGCAGCCTATACTTTAAAGCTTTGGGATAAGAATAAAGTCTTAAGGAAACACAGAACTGTTTGTGGCGCTTATGCTACTCAAACTCCTGAATTTCATGCAACATTGAAACGCTTTATTACTAATCCTTTTTGGCATTTACCTTATTCTATTGCTTCCACAGAATCTTTAGTCGGGGTTAAAAAAGATTCAAATTATTTTAGTAAAAGAGGAATGAAATTGTTCAGAGATGGAGCACAAGTTGATCCAAACACTGTTGACTGGAGTGTTGTTAATAATACTAATTTTAGATACAGAATTCGACAAGATGGTGGTGGGAGTAATTCTTTAGGAAGAGTAAAGTTTTTATTCCCAAACTCACATGCAGTTTACTTTCATGATACCCCTTCAAAGCATTTATTTAGAAACGACATTAGAGCCTACTCTCATGGCTGTATCAGATTACATAATCCATTTGACTTTGCAAAAACATTATTAGAGATAGACAACCAAGACTTAACCTCTATAGAGTTTGATACACTAATCAAAAACGGTACCCAACGCGTGATTGAATTAAAAACACCATTTGAAGTGTATGTTGAATATTATACTGCAACAGGCGATAGTAGTGGTATAATTACATTTCACCCTGATGTATATGGAAGAGACAAACGTTATATGAAAGAAATTAAAAAAATTGCTCATTATGAAAATTAAAACAACGTTGTTAGCTTTTTTCGCTTTGTTTCATCTACAAACAAATGCGCAATGCATTACTGACCAAAATAATGTGTATTCATTTTCATACAATGGAAATTTATATAAAATTATAAAAGAAAATCAAGACTGGACTTATGCTCATGGTTGCGCTGGTTCAGAAGGTGGATTTTTAGCTATAATTAATACACAAGAAGAACAAGATTCAATTTTTCACCATGCTAACTTAGCTGGAATTACGCCAAGTAATACAGTCGCACCTGATGGTGGTAATGGGGCTTACCTATGGATTGGTGGAAGTGATATTTCGGTTGAAGGTCAGTGGAACTGGAATCCATTTTCTGGCCCTTCAATTCCTTTTTGGCAAGGAACAGGAGCTACAGGTTCAGACGTTGGCGGTCAATACAGTAATTGGGGAGGAAATGCTAATGGAAATGAACCTGACAATTTTGGTTCTGGACAAGATGCGCTTGGTTTTGCTATTACAAATTGGCCATTGGGAACTGCAGGTGAGTGGAATGATATTCAAAAATCTAATTCGTTATATTACATTATTGAATACAGTGGAGATCAATTAGAAATTGAAGACAAAGAAATAAACAATAATTTAAACTGTTATCCTAATCCTGCAAATGATTTAATTACAATAGAACTACCTTCTAACACTATATTTACCAAAAATTCAGTACTATTAATTTATACTATTTATGGTGAGCAGATTAGTGAAATTAAAGTTAGTTCTAATCTTAAAACTATTGACACTAAAAATATTCCAAGCGGAATTTACATTTTGAAAACAAATCATATTGGAACAGTACAAAAAACAATTAAAGTTATCATTAGTAAATAAACACAGATGAAAATTATTACAATTTTAATAATAGGTTCTATTAGTTTTATTATTTCTTGCGCTCCAGCAAGATTTGTTGAACCATTACAAAAAAAAGAATTAGCCTTAGGTGCTAACTTAGGAGGTCCTGTAATTAGTCAAGGAGGTCTTACAATCCCAATACCTTTAACTGCTATTGAAGTTGGATATGGCTTAGATACTAACCTTACTATTCATGGAGGCATTCATACTACAGCCTTACTTTTTGGCAATCTACAAATGGATGCTGGTGTAACTTATAAACTATTAAATCAACAGAAATTCATTCCAAACATTTCAGTAAATCCAGGCTTTAATTTCATTTATGACCTTGGAGATAAAGTCTCTAAATTCTGGCCTACTCTAGATATTAATGCCTATTGGAACTATGGGAAAAGAAGTAGTTATTTATACTTTGGATTCAGTAATATTTTTGAATTAAGTAAAACTATGGCCCTAGGCCAAGACCAAAAACAAAAATGGATTTTTAGTCCACAAATCGGACATGTTTTGAAAACAAAACGTGAAAAATGGCAATTTACAGCTGAATTAAAATTTTTAGCTTTAAATCAAGATAACTCTTACACATTTCTCCCTTACAAATCGTTAACTGGAAGCTATGGTGCAACTGGTTTTTATTTAGGGTTACGTTACATCATTAAATAACAAATAATATGAAATTTATATACTTTTTACTAGTGTTCTTGAGTATTTCAGCTTGTAAAAAAATTGAATTGGACCAATTAGCATTTCCCCGAACTCAAGTTGATTCATATATTTTAGGTGACAATGATGGAGAAATTGAAGTCCCTGCTAAATATGACATAGATGACAATTTAGTTCATTTGATTCCTCTTACATCTATAGATGAAGCCACAGGTAAAGAATATACTATTTACTCTATCTACATTGGTGATTTAAATACTATCACATCAGATACAGTTATCTTATATACTCATGGACAATCTGAGAATATGGATTACTATTGGGGGAGAGCAAAGTTATTAGCAAATTTACAATCAAAAAATAATTACGGTATATTAATGATGGACTTTAGAGGTTATGGCATGTCAGAAGGAGTACCTACTGAAAAAGGATTATCGGAAGATGTTGAAGCTTGTATTACGTGGTTAAAGGAGAAAGGAGTTCAACAAGAGAATACAATCTATTACGCCTATAGCATTGGTGTAGTACCAACTTTAGATGTAATTGTAAACAAAACTGATTTCACTCCTTTAAAAGTGATAATTGAATCTCCATTGGCTTCAGTTGAAAATTTAACTCATAACTCTACCTTAATTAATGTTGATCCAAAGTTTATATCGACCTTATCATTTAATAATGCAGAAATGATAAAGAGTGTAAAAATTCCTTTATGCTGGATTCATGGACGAGTGGATGATTATATAGAATTATCAAACGGCCAATTAGTGTATGATAATCATAATGGTGCTTATAAAGAATCACATATTATTGAAAATGCTTCACATGCTGACATTCCAGTTGTTATGGGATTTGAAACCTATTTAGAATGTGTGAATACATTCATTCAGAAATAAATGATTTTAATTTATTAATCCAAGTATAAGCTTCTTCTTTTGTTTCCACAATAGTTCTAGGGTACACTGGTTTGTATTTCTTAAAAAATATAGTAATTTGTAATTTGTACCCCAAACTCTTAGTAACAACCACACTCCCTTCGATATAAGCATTAGCCTCTTTATCTGCACCCACATAATGCCAAATTTCTGGAGAAAAACTACCTAAGTTTGTACTCAATAAATTTATTACATAATAAGGTTGATGATTCATTATTTCATTCATCCCTAAGGTAAACTCCTTAATTTCCTCAACAGTTGCGTCATGTGTACCACTAAAAGTTACTTCTCCAACAGAATCATCTACTTTCCTAAATATTCCTATACGAGATTTTAAAATTAATAAATTATTCATAAAGCTAATTTAATTAAAATTTTAAACATCACCTTTTTCTGATAGGATAATTGCTATTGATTTGGTTGTAGGAAATTGCGCAAAAAGAATAATCATAATAACAGTGATTGGGACACTTAACACCATACCTGTAATCCCCCATATCATTCCCCAAAATGACAATGACAAAATAACAACTAAAGAACTAACATTTAAAGAGTTACCCATTATTTTAGGTTCTAATATATTACCTACAATAAGTTGAATACAACCAATAACGCCTAATACCATAAAGAAATGGGTTAAATCTCCAAATTGAAACAATGCTATTGTAGCTGGAAATAAGATAGCAATTAAAGATCCAACTACTGGTATGAAATTTAAAATAAAGATTAAGAATGCCCAGAATACAGGCGTATCCACACCAATTATTAACAAAGCAATGAAGCTTGAAACACCAGTTATTAAACTTATTAACGTTTTTAATGAAATGTATTTACTTATGGCAGTATTTATTCTTTTTAATGTCACACTTACATCCTTAAATTTAGATGCTTCCGGGTACAAGTATTGTAATTTTGTTCTAAATACATTTTCTTCAAAAAACAAGAACAATACATAAAAACCGATAATAAATGTTCTACTGAATAAATCAGTTATTGAATTCAATAACTTATTAAAAATAGATGAAAAATCATAATCTCCCAAATAAGTTGATACTAATTCTGAAATATTAACATTATATTTTTTTTCAAGATTTAAGTTAATAGTATCAAAATTGTCCTGATAAGTTCCAATGTTTTCAGATAACGTGTCAATGTTGTCAACTACCATTCCTATAATAAGACCCGATATAACAAATAACATAAATGTGGCTAACATACTTAATATCCATTTAGGAATTTTAGCTCCGACAAAAGGAATATTTGAAAATATTTTTCTTATTTCCTTGATTAAAAACCAAATTAGAGCAGCAAGAATTAATGGTAAAATAAAATCTTTACCTACTACCAACAATGCTATAACCGACATGGCTATAAATATTCCACTTGCAATTCGAGTCATATTCATATCACAAAGATACTCAATAAATTAGCTAATCAAGCAATCAAATCGACTACATATTAGATGTAACATTACCATTCTTTGACTAATTTTAAATTTTACAATTAGAAATTTACTTTTACATATCCAACTATTGCAAATCCGAGAACGGCAATGAAAAACAAAACCAATCCGTATCTCAAAACTGGGCTTTTGATCATATTATGTCTAAATTTAGCATTTACCATGTAATTCATATTATGAACCGTTTTCAAGTCCCTTTGACCTACAGCGTATAAGTACATGATACCTTTTTTTTCAACCTCATGTCTTACTGTAAAATGAAGGGTTGACAAACTATCTAATGCTTGTTCATCTTTTTCAAATTCAATATTATCTTTAGTTAATAAGTTTTCAAAAAAGTCAGCTTCAGCCTTAGTATTAAAGTTAAAAATCTTATACCTATTATCACTTGGATGATCCTTAAAATTAACCAATCCTAATCCTCCTATTTTTCTACCCATTCTGTATAATATTCAATTGGTTTTCGTTGTCCTTTTGGCCACTCAAAATCATCTTTAGGGTACCCAATATAAAATAATGCTAAGCATTTATCTTTTTCTCCAATTTCTAAAAACTCATTCATAAATGGCTCATACATTAAGCCTGGAGTAGACCAAAATGCACCTAATCCCCATGCTGTACATGTCAAATGCATATTTTGAATAACACATGCTACAGCTTCAACCTCTTCAATTTCTCTAATTTCCTCTCTTGGATCTCTTTTTAAAGACACAGCAATAACAGCGCCCGCCATTAATGGACGATTCTTTATTTTATTGTACTTCATCTCACTGAATTTTTCTTCAGTAAAAAGTGCTTTGTATTTTGAAGACATAAATGTAGACAAGGTTTTTAAGCCACCTTCTCTAAACACTTTAAATTGCCAAGGTTGAGTATTTCCATGAGTTGGCGCCCATATTCCATTATTTAAAATCTTTTCAATATGTTCTTTATGAACTTTTCTATCCGAATACTGTTCAGGGTAAATTGTTCGTCTATCTTGAATTACATCTGTAATCTCACTTAGGTTATATTTCATTTTAAATACTAGTTTGTTTCACAAAAATAGATAATGTATTTAATTACTCAAAAAAAATGGGGAGAAATATTAATTCCTCCCCATTTTCTAAATTTTAATTACCACTATTCAATACTGATTTTTTTCAATATAACCTCTTGTTCATTTACAATTTTAAGTAAATAAGTTCCTGATTTAAAACCTGAAATATCAAATTGAAAATTAGATTCAGTAATATAACCTATTACCTTTAGTAATTTTCCATCAATAGAAAATAAATAGACTTCAGAATCAACCGTTAATCCTTCAATATTAAATAGTCCATCACTTGGATTTGGAAATAAGTTAAGTTGATCTTTTACTTTTAAATTTTCGGTACTTAATACAACACTTTCACATGTGTAAAACGTTTGGTTATCATAGAAATTCTGAATTTCATCAGCTACTTGCAATAAACTATCTACACTATTTAAATTACTATTTCCTCTGGCATAAACCACTGCATAATCATAACACACTTCATCATTTGGTGCCATTGTTATTCCAGTTGAACTCATAAACATTTTTCTATCTTCAGGTGCATTCATTTCAGTTTGTTCACTCCATCCATTAGTATCGTTCGGATTTGAAGACATTAAATAATTTGTACTTACTGTTCCACCATATCCATTCCCTCCTTCTGTAAAATGCATTCCTGAATTCTTCCATTCTGCATTCATATATCCCCAATAATCATTTGCAATAACTGGTTCATTCTGATCCTGAATTACTCCCCCAGAATTAAAATAACCAGCTACATCCATTTTTTTATTCAATAATTTAATTCCCACTGCTGGAGGTGCTGCTCCAAATCCGTTATCAAGATTATCTCCATTATAGGTATAAATCATATTCTTTAGTGAATCACATCCAAAATAATCATCAGTTGCACCTCCTATATCACTATCAGTAAATTGACCTGCTTTAAAATTATAGTAGGTTTGGGTGCTTCTATTAATTACTTTTAGATTTATAAATGTTGTATTATCTAGATTATCGTTAGTAGCATATTGATATAACATAAAATGAAACTCCATCCCTAAAGGATCGCCACCACTTTCTGCATGTACTCCTGCACCATCATTTAGAATCATATATATAGCTCGGTCTCCTCTAATATTAGGATAATCTCCATTAATAGGGTCATAAATTCCATTATGATTCATATCAATAAAAGGTGCTAAATTAACTCCTTCACCATTACTGACATCTCCATGTGCTGGCCAATTAGAAATCTGATATGATACTACATAATTTGCAGTATTATAATTTTGTAAATGTGTATTAATATCGGATTGACTAACAGACCATATTCCAAAACCGTAATTCATTAAGTAATCAGTTGTTGTATAGTCAGATGCTATTGGACCATTGAACATATCTTGATTAACTCCATATTTTTGGGCACAAACAAAACGATTCCCATTAATATTTTCGGCTCCAAACCAAAAGGAAGATGAGTAAATTACATTTTGAGTTTGATTACTTGGCACTTGATACACCCCTGAAGAAGTAAAAAGGTCATTAAAAAACACACCATTGTTAGAGATCTGTGCATTTACATTGTTACTATTTAAGAAACTAAAACTATAACTTTGACTGATAGAATTTGATTGATTAAGTACAATCATAACTAGTAATAATAAGTTTGTTTTCATAGTGTTGTTTAATTTTATTCAACCCAAATATAACAAACGAATACTAGGATATATACAAACATTTAACAGGTAAAACTAGAATAACAACCATTAAACAAAAACCAACACACAGTAAATCAAAAGATTACCCACTTAACCATTTATACTTAAGAACAGTTCACAAAACTTTAACACCAGTCATCACTATACCTTCTACAGTTTCAAAACTTTGGACTCTCCTATTCTCTCTTCATAATTAATGAGAACATCATAATACTTCACTTTTTTAAATATATTGTTTTCTATATTTAATACTATTTTTTTTCAGTATAGCCAATTCTTTATTTACAATTTTAAGTAAATAATTATTGATATAATCCGTGCTTTTAAGTTAAAAAAATTTAGATATTCAAAATTCTGGTTATACGAATTAGCAATTTGAAACACTACAATTGTACTAAGTAACATTTTATTTTTCATAGTAGTAACTTTCACTAACATAACAATAAATAGATAAAACTATGTACACTGGAATTAATACAATTTACTTCACAAACTTATATTTGAAAATAGACCACAAAATTTTAATTCCAGCCATCACAGCACCTTTTACAGTTCCCGAGACTTTAGATTCTCCTATTCTCACTTTATAGTTAACAGGCACTTCACAAGAATTCATTTTTTGTTTAGCTGCTTTAATTTGCATTTCAATCGTCCAACCAAACGTCATTTCAGACATATTTAATTCTAAAAGCTTATCAAATTTCATAGCTCTAAATGGACCTAAATCAGAATACTTAACTCCATAAAACAAATGCATCAATCTTGTAGATAACCAATTACCAAAACGTTGTGGAAACGTCATTGAACCGTTCTCTTGTTCACCCAAGGCTCGTGAACCAATTACCAAATCCATATTATTATCAATAATAGGTTGAATAACTAATGGTAATTCTTGAGGGTAATCTGAATAATCACCATCTAAAAAGACAATAATATCAGGTTTAACATCCATTTGGTTAGCAAAATTAATTCCTTTCATACACGCCCAACCATATCCTTTCTGCTCTTCTTCTAAAACAATTGCTCCGGCCTTTTTAGCTACTTTTACAGTACTATCCGTTGAGTTATTACTACATACAATCACATCCGACACCCATTCTTTTGGAATATCATTCACCACTTTACCAATTGATTGTTCTTCATTATAAGCTGGAATAACAACTACAATTTTGGGTTTTACGCTTGAATTTAGGGTGCTCATAATAGTATTATTTAAAATCAAAAACAATAGTAATACAATTAATTTTAATCAAATGTATCATTTAATTAAATCTTAAAAAGTATCAAACAGTTGACAAATTAATTGTTATTCTTTTCAATAAATTCATCTAATACTAAAAGAGAAGCTAAGGCTAATTGAGAATAGTTTTGAGAAGAATTTTTAAAACTACCATAACTTGATTGCCATATCGTTGTAATCACATCTTGACAACCACAATCCGGTTTCACTACATTTGTTAATACTTTTTCTACATTACCAGCCCCTGCATGATACACATGTAATACTAACAACCTAAACCATAAATCATGTTCTAATTCACCAGAAATATTCACATCAAACTTTCTCATGATTCGCTTGGCTTCAGGAATACAAGATGTTCTTAATAAATGTGCTGAACCGTAGGCTGATTTATCAAAATCTTTTCTTTCATCAACGTATTTATTGACTTTTAAACCATGTGATCTTGCCACAGATTTCATTAGCTGAAAAGCACCATAAGCACCGCTCACTGAATGCTTTAATTTCCCAGGACTTTCAATCATCAATATCGCTTGAGCATACCAAGGGTCTGTATCATTATCTTTAAACACTTCAATACCTCTTTTAATACTTGGATAAACTAATTCAAATTCATAAAAGTCACTTTTACCAGTTGTCATAAAAACACGTTCATTAGAATCTAACTCATTAAACTCTCTTAATTTTGCTTTAGCCAATAACTTTTGATTATCATTTAATAAGTTCCATTTGTAATGGATTCTTTATGCAGAACCTGACGAGTACGCGCTACATTAAATAAGCATGAATCAGGAGACAATTTCATTATTTTCTGCCAAAACAAAGGTTGATTTAGTTCACCCCAATTCTGTTCTTTTAATCCTGGTGATTTTACAAATACAAATGAATTAGTATCTTTTTTAAATGAAATAGTTTCCACTTTATCTGTTTGAGAAAATGAAAAATTAGTTACTATTGAAAGTAGAAGTATGATTAAGTAATTATGCATAGTACAAATTTATTAAAATTATAGTAAGTTAGTATCCAAGTAAATCTTATTTATTATCGATTAAATGTTAAAAACATTTGTCATAAATATATATTACATTTGTATTTTAAATAACAACAATGATTAAAAAAATACCCTTATTTATTATTTACTTTAGTTTTATAAGCAATTCCTTTGCCAAAATTGATTATGTAAGAGTTATGTTCAACCATAATGGTGCAAATCAAGCAACAATAGGTTGGAATCAAGAAAGTGGTAAAAATCCAATAGTCTATTTTGGAACTAAGGATATTCAAGCAGTAAACTACACAAATTACCCTTCAAGTCAAAAACCTAATATCACAAATAAATTCAAAGGAATGTCTAACAACTTTCTTAGACTTGAATCGTTACTGCCAAATACAGCTTATTATTTTGTTATTGTAGATTCTGAAGGTCAATCTGAAAGATATTGGTTTATGACTACTCCAAATGATTCGAACCAAAAATTATCCTTAATAGGTGGTGGAGATTCAAGGTCAAGACGTACACAAAGACAAAAAGGGTTTTTAATGGCAGGTAAATTAAATCCTCATGCTATTCTGTTTGATGGTGATTATACTGATTCAGATACTGAAAGTAGATGGAGGTTATGGTTTGAAGATTGGAAGTTCACTTATAAAGATTTTGACAATAAAATAATTCCAATTGTTGCCGCAAGAGGAAACCATGAATTGACCAACAAAGATTTAGTAAACTTTTTTGATTGTCCTAATAAAAAAAATTTTTACAATGTAACACTTGGTGGAGATTTAATAAATTTAATCCAATTAAATACAGAAATCAGTATTAGAGCTCAAAAAGGATTCTTAAAGAGAACCTTAAGCGAACATCAAAATTTTTTCTGGCAATTACCTCAATATCACAGAGCTTGTCGTCCTCATATTAAATGGAAACTAAAGCACCATATCCCAAAAAGTATTTATAAAAGTTGGATTGCTTTATTCGAAAAAGCTGGAGTAAGAGCAGTATTAGAATGTGATTCACATATTACAAAAACGACTTTCCCTATTGTTCAATCAGACTCAAAAGAAGATGGTGGATTTGTAAGAAATGACGACACTGGTATTGTTTATGTTGGTGAAGGCTGCTGGGGAGCCCCTTTAAGAACTCCAGACGTGAGATGGACTTGGACTCAAAGTGCGGACAAAGTTGATTCATTTAAGTGGTTTACTATCGATCAAAATAAAATGGAGATCAGAACAGTTGCTTATATGAATGCAGACTCAATTCAAGCCTTAACAAACGAAACAAGATTTGAAATTCCAGAAAACATTTCACTTTGGCCAAATAATCAAGAAGTAATAGAAATATATAGGAAAATTAATTGTCCTGAAAAATAAATAAAAACCACTACTTAAAAGTAGTGATTTTATTTCATAGGTAAAATTTAACGAAATTGGTAAGACTGTGACAAAACTAATAATTAGTGATAAAAATATCAATAGTTATATATCAGTAGTTTTATCATCTTGGTTATTTATGAATAACTTGTGATAATTATATTTCTATTTTCAATACTGACAAAAAAAATAATCATGACTAAATTAAAAGCTTGGATTAGCGCATTTAGACTTAGAACTTTACCATTATCGTTTAGCAATATCATTTTAGGTACTGCATTAGCAATGACTAAATATGAAGTTAATTACTTTATCTTTTTTTTGATTTTATCAACCACACTTTTGCTTCAAATTGTTTCAAATTTAGCAAACGATTATGGTGACGCTAAAAAAGGAACTGACAATGAGAATAGAGTTGGTCCAGAACGTGCAGTTCAATCAGGAAACATTTCATTAAATCAAATGAAAATGGGAATTATTATCACATCTATTCTGGCATTATTTTCAGGATTACTTCTACTTTACATAGCCTTTAAAGGACAATTTAACTTAACTTTTATACTATTCTTTGTAATTGGTTTATCTGCTATAGTCGCTGCCATAAAATATACCGTTGGTAAAAAAGCTTATGGCTATTCTGGTATGGGTGATTTATTTGTTTTTATATTTTTTGGATTAGTGGGTGTTCTAGGGACCTATTTTTTATTAACTAATACGTTTGAATTAATATTGATATTACCTGCCATTACAATGGGTGGATTTAGTACAGCAGTATTAAATTTAAACAATATGAGAGATATTAAAAATGATGCAGAAGTTGGAAAAAACACATTAGTTGTAAAAATGGGATCAGTAAGAGCTAAACAGTATCACTATGCCTTGTTCTTTTGGTCTTATTTATCCTTTATGCTTTATGGTTATTTCACTTACTCCATTCAATTATTTTTAACTTTAATGATACCTATAGCTATTGTCGCTATTATCCATGGATTTCACCTAAAAAAAGTTATTACCATAACAGATCCTAAGCAGTTCGATCCGGAATTAAAAAAAATTGCACTAAGTAGTTTATTATTTTCTATTTTAGTTTGGAGTATTGTATTTCTTTACTTTTAATAAACATGGTTTAATTTTGTTCAATATTCAGTGAATAAATCAAGACTATGACTTGGTCTATTCTTACTTCACTTTTAACATTTCTTATAAAATAAGTTAAATTAAAAGTTCTATCTTAGACCTTTTAATTAATGTATTTTATGAAACACATCTTATTAGTTGCTTTTAGTCTATTAACACTCTTAACCTTTGCTCAAGACAATCAAAAAAGTCTGCTTTGGAAAATATCACATAAAAACACTGAAAAGACGTCATATTTATATGGTACAATGCACATTAGTGGTCGATTAGCATTTCATTTAGGTGAGGAATTTTTTGAAGCAATTGAAGAAGTAGATGCGGTTGCATTAGAATCAAACCCTATCATTTGGTTAGATGAAATCATTAACTCTCCTTACGCAGACGGTTACTTAGGAGCTTATGGATTTAAAAGCCAAACGTATAAAGGTTTTTATCAAGAAGCTTTCAAATTAACTTTACCGGAGAATAAAAATTTATCCAGTGCTATCTCAAATGATCATTATTTATCAAATTGGATGCTATATCGTTCAAGAAAAGGTCAATCTAATTTTCAAGAAGAAACCTTTTTAGACTTATTCATCTATCAAGCAGGACTTAAATTTGGAAAGTCAGTATATAGTTTAGAAAACTTTAAACAAACTACTCATTTCAGTAAAATGGGAAATATGCCTGATCCTGATAAAAAAGAAAAAGCCGCTTGGTATGAAAAGTTAACTGAAGATAAAAATGCAGGTGAACTAATACGTGATGCTTATAGAAACAAAGATGTTTTATTATTAGACTCATTACATAGTCAAATAAACTCAGACAATTTTATGTATTGGATGCTTGATGTTAGAAATGATATTATGTCGGTTAGAATTGACTCATTTATTCAAAAAGAAAATACTAGTTTATTCATTGGAATTGGAGCAGCACATCTAGCTGGAGAAAAAGGTGTAATTAATTATTTACGTCAAAAAGGTTATACAGTTGAACCAATGACAACCACAATAACTGACAAGGTTAAAGAAACTAAAGAATTCTATGATATTAAGAAAAAACAGATCAAGTATGATACTACTTTTGAAACAGATTTATTTAGCTTAAAAGTTCCAGGTAAGATGTATAAAACACCATCAAACTCAAATTTTCAAAGACAATTTTTCTCTCCAGAGTTAACCAATGGTTCTTATTTTTCTGCAAAAATAATTAGTACATACAGTTACTTTTCAAATATGGATCAAACCCAGTATTTGTTAAAAATTGACAGCATCTTATTTGAAAGTATTCCTGGAGATATCATCTCTAAAAAATCGATTACTAAAGGTGGATATGATGGAATTGATATTCTAAATAAAACGACAACTGGAAACTTTCAACGTTACCAAATATTTATTACGCCTTTAAATATCATGATTTTTAAAATGGGTGGAAAAGACAGCTTTGTAAAAGATATGGGAGATGGCTTTTTTAAATCTATTCAACTTAAATCAATAGAAGCTGACTGGACGCACTTAACTGCATTAAACAATGATTTTGAAATTAGTTTGCCGTCTTATTTTAATATAAAAGGAAATGAAAAGATAACTTCTCTTTATCATCATTTTGAAATTGAAGCCTTTGACAAAACGGATAACAATTACTACTTTATGAAACGTGCCTCTCTTTATGACTATAATTTTATTGAAGTTGATAATTATGAATTAAAACGAATAGCTGATAAATTTTGTGAAAATATCGACATTGATACTGTAGAAACAGAATTTTTAGAAGATACTGAATACCCAACTGCTATTGCACATGCCCTTACTCCAGATAATCAATTTTTAGAATTAAAAATAGTTATAAAAGGAGCATTTTATTATATATTAGCGAATGTATCTCCAACGAAAAAAGAGCAAAATAATTTTTTTAATAGTTTTCATTTTCACAAATTAACTTACAATTATGACTTTATAGAAAAGGTAGACTCTACTTTACTATTTAAAACGAATTCAAATTATTTGTATCCAAATATGTATACTGACATCTATTCAAAAGCAAATACGATTAAAAAACATAATTTAGACAAGAAAAAAATAGATAACACTTACAAACAAGATTATCAAGAACGAACTTATTATTCTGAAAATTTTGAACGTATCATTGTAAGTATGTTTAAGTATCATGATTATTCTGAATACGCTAACATTGATTCTTTATGGAGCGCTGAACTTAAATATATTGCCAAAGAAAATAAATTGATCTTAAAAGATAAGCAATCTAAACTAGAAGATGGTTTAAATTATTTAGAAGCCAATTTTACAGATACCAACAGTTGTAGAATGATTAAAACTAAATTTATTTTAAAAAATGGTGTTTTATACTCTTTACAAACAACATTGGACACTATTCAGACTCCAAGTTTATTTATTCAAAACTTCTTTAATGATTTTGAACCGCTTGACACTGTAGTTGGAGAATCAATATTTTCAGATAAGTCAGACACATTTTTTGAAGCTATTTACAGTGAAGATTCATTAAAGATAGAAAATGCTCTAAAGTCTGTTTTAACACACGTCAATTTTAAAGAAGACGATATTGAAAACATGATTATCGCTATTGATAGCTACAATTTCCCACCTAAACACATAGGAGTAAAAACACAATTAATTTCTGATTTAGGAAAAATTAAAGATAAGTCAGTTGTACCCTATTTAGTTAATTTATATCCAATTGTTGAAGATACATCAATGTATCAAATTGCTATTTTAAGAGGTTTAGCAAATCAAAAGACTAAGAAATCATATCAACAATTTGTAAAATTATTAGACTATGATATTCCATTAGCTTCAAAAGGTAAAAACATGTATTCTGTATTTTATCCGTTTTACGATACTTTATCTATTGCCAAAGAAATTTATCCAGAATTATTAGATTATGCCTTTGTTGATGATTATAAATTATCGACTTATGCTTTACTATCAAACTTAGTCTATAAAAACGAAATTAAAGGGAAAGCTTATAAAAGTAGATACAAACAAATTTTAAGAGAGGCTAAAATTGAGTTAAAAAGTCAAATTAGTTATGAGCAGGCAGAACAAGCTAATGATGAAAGTTCGTACTATTATTCAAGTTATAAGAATGAAGGGAATGATTTATTAGTGAATTATGCTACTTTATTGTTACCGTTTTATAAAAAACCTGCCGTAAAAGAATTCTTTTTAAAATTGGCTAAAGTGGAAGATTATATAGTTAACACTGACATCTACACAACTATGATAAAATTAAATTTAGAAGTAAACAATGAAATTTGGACTAAATTAGCAGCAGACAATATTAATAGACACTATCTATATAGTGCGCTTAAACGAGTCAAACGTTTAGATTTATTCCCAATGGAATACAAAACTCAAAATCTAATGGTGGAATCCTTACTGTATGATGAGAAGTTTAATATTGATAAGGATAGTATGCAATTCATCACAAAAAAGGAAATTACCTTTCACTCAGATACGGCTTACGTTTATTTTTATAAAAGTAAGACTGAAAAATCTGATGATTGGTCTATAGATTATATAGGTTTACAACCTTTAGATGAAACTAAAATTAATATTAATTATGAAATTCTAGAAACTAAAATTAAAATTGAGAAACACAAAACGATTGATGAAATTATAGAAGAAGAATTAAAATCAATCATTCTTGATGGACATAAAAGAGCAAAGACTACTGACGAATATTTTAGTTGGTTTTAATTAGTATTAATGAAACAACAAATAATAAATATACTAATTATTGACGATTCAATTGACTCTGTTGATAATCTATATTCCATATTAAGATCACCAGGTAACAATATATTTGTTGCTAACACTGAAGCGGAAGCTTATAAAGTGTTAATTCAAAAAAAGTTTGCTCTTATATTGTGTTCTGCAGATATTAAAGGAATGAACTTCTATAATTTCATAGATGAAATTGCGTCTAAATATTGTGACGATAATACATTTATTATTGCGACTGCTCAAAATGGGGAAAATGTTTTTAATCTTGTCAAGGGAATGCGGAAAGGAATTGTTGATTACCTTCTAAAACCTTATCGTGTTAATTTAGTTAAGGCTAAAATAAATGTATACAAGCGACTTTATTTTAAAAACAAACGAATAACTAATTTGTTAGAGAATATTCTACCAAAAAAAACAATCAACGAATTTAAAAAGACAGGAAAAGCAACTCCTAAGAAATATAAAAATTGTACCGTATTATTTACAGATTTTGTCAATTTTTCAGGTAAAGCTCCTAGTTTAACCCCTAAGGAATTAATTACCCAACTAGATTTTTACTTCAAAAAATTTGATGAAATCATTAGAAAGTATCAACTAGAGAAAATAAAAACAATGGGAGATGCTTACATGGCAGTTGGAGGTGTAAATGATAATAACTACAACATTGAAATAAAAACAGCCTTAGCTGCCTTAGAAATTAGAAATTTTATGGCAAATGAAATTATAACTAAGAAAGCGCTAGGGCAAGATTTTTGGGATATAAGAATTGGAATTCATTCTGGAGATTTGATTGCAGGAGTTATTGGATCATATAAATTTTCATTTGATGTATGGGGCGATACAGTAAATATTGCAGCAAGATGTGAACAAAACTCTAAACCTCACCAAATTAATATTTCAGAAACTTTTCAAAATACAATTCAAACTTTTTTTAATTTTACACATAGAGGAGATATCGAAGTAAAAAACCGTGGGGAAATAAGTATGTACTTTTTAAATTCAATAGTCAATAGTTATTCACAATACAACAAAGGGTATAAAGCAAATAGTGAATTAAGGCAACTTGCAGGACTTCCATCAGCAGATTTTATTGGCTTAAGGAATTTTATTATTTCAAAACTAAAATCTGAATTATCTAATGATTTATCCTACCACTCTATTGAGCATACCTTGAATGTTGAACTTGCAGTTCAAAAGTACGCTAAACTTGAAGGACTAGATAAGATTACTATTTTCAGATTACGAACAGCAGCCTTATTTCATGATTCAGGATTCTTAATAGACTATGACAACAATGAAGAAATTGGTGTTAAAATCTTGAACAAATACGCACCAGATTTTGGTTTTGATCCTTCCGATTTAAAAATTATTAGTGCCATTATTTTAGCCACTAATAATAAAACGGAACCTTTAACAATATCTGAAAAAATCATGTGTGATGCAGATCATGACTATTTAGGAAGAAAAGATTATCATCATGTTGCTAAAAAACTAAACCAAGAGTTAGCCATTTATAAAAAAAAATTATCTTCTAATGAATGGATACTTTTACAAATTGAATATCTAGAGAAAAAGCATAAATATTATACAACATCTGCATTTAATTTACGCCAACAAGGAAAAGAAAAAAGAATTCAGGAATTAAAACGTCTAATCATTTAGTAGTTACCTAAAGAATAGGATTACAATTTAATTCTATTTTTTTTACAAATTTACTAGTCTCTTCTATATATTTGTAAAAAAGAATAACATGAAAAAATTAGCTCTTCTACTTAGTTTAATTCTTATCACGACAACAAGTATTGCTCAAAAAGAATACAAAAAATTGATGTTTGATAGGTCTGTGAATTTTTATGATGTTTGTAAATCTGCAGAGTTATATTTTGAAACACATGAAAAAGGAAAGGGGTCTGGATGGAAAGGTTATCAAAGATGGAAAACTGGAAATGAATATAAGTATTACCCTTCAGGAAACAGAAGTAATACTACCCCATATTTTGCAACCAATGCTTATAAAGAGTTCTTAAGAAATAACCCTACATCTGCTTCAAGAAGTTCGTTCAATGCTGGATGGGAAGAATTAGGCCCACATGAAATAGAAACAATTACTGGCCATTACTCAGCTGGTTTAGGTCGTATTGAAACTGCATTTATTGACAAGAACAATCCAAACACTATGTACATAGGTTCAAGGAGTGGTGGGTTTTGGAAAACTTATGATGGTGGTATCAACTGGCAAGGTGGTCTTACTGATTTTTTAATTGCTACAGGTGTAAACACCATTACAGCATCCCCTACAAATTCAGATTCGATATTAATTAATATTCAAAACTCAAACAATTACTATTCACATGGAATTTATCGTTCAATAGATGGTGGAGATAATTGGGTAGAGTCAAACTTTAACCCTGCGACACTAAATGACGCAGGTTTAGGTAACCAATTTATCATTTATACTATAAAGTACCATCCGACTGTCCCAAATTTAATTTTTATAGGTACAAATGATGGTCTGTATAGATCTGATGATAATTTATCGACTTGGACAAAACTATATGATAACAAAGAGATTACTCAAATTGAATTTCATCCCACAAATAATGACATCATTTACTTTTATGAACAAGAATCTTTTGCAAATGCAAATTACGTATACAGATCTTTCGATCAAGGACTATCTTATACAAAAAGCAATCAAATTAACGACAATGGTTATAACTCAAACGTAAGACTTTCTACAAGTGATGCTTGTGAAAATTGTTTGTTTTTCGCCTCTGACAATGGTGTTTTCAAATCAATAGATAGTGGTGAAAATTTTATAACACTAGCATCTCCAAATTCTATTTGTAGGGCATTCTCAGTGAGTGATACTGATATCAATAACATGATTTTTGGTTATTTAGATCTATACGCCTCATTTAACGGTGGCGTTAACTTTGACAGAACTACGAGATGGAGCTTAGGTAATACCAATGGAGCAGGTTCTGGTCTTCAAACTAGTTTTAATATTAGTACAAATTATATTCATGCAGATTTAAGGTACGCTACTTCAATTAACGGAGTATTCTACGTATGTACTGACGGTCTATTCTCAAAAAGTGAAGACAATGGTATTACTTGGCAAAATATTTCTCAAGGGATAAGTATTAGAGAATACTATAAATTAGGAATTAGTCAATCAAACCATTATAGAGCTATGTATGGTTCACAAGACAATGGAGAGAGTATAAAAACAAGAGAAGGTTGGATTGAATTTTATGGAGCAGATGGCATGGAAAGTATTATTCATCCATTAAATGATGATTGGATCATTGGATCTGTTCAATATGGATCAAGAAGAAGAACAAAAGATGGTGGATTAAGTCAAGGCGGTGCAAATCCAAGTGGAGGCGAAAGTGGTCATTGGGAAGCACCTTTAGCTTATGACCCAAATAATCAAATGAGAATTTACGATTTTAGGGATAATATATATAGAAGTGAAAACTTCGGTTCAAACTATGTAAATATAGGAAGCCCAAATTTTTCTGGAGAAGTTATTAACGCTGCCATTGCTGAAAATAATTCAAACATTATAATAGCTGCAAGGTATCAAAATATTGAGAAATCAATTGATGCTGGGCAATCTTGGACTAGTATTAGACATAATTTACCCAATCGTTGGATTGAAGATGTTGCCTTTGACCCAAACAATGATGACAATATCATTGTTACTTATGCAAACTATCAAGATGACAATCAAAAGATATACATGAGTACAAATGGTGGTGACTCATGGACAAACATCACATACAATCTTGGTAATCTACCTATCCATTGTGCTGTTATCGATCACGGTGACGCATCATATATATATATTGGAACTGAAATTGGAGTGTATGCTAAACCCTTAACAGGAACGACTTGGACTTTATATAATTCAAATCTACCAAATTGTACAATAGAAGAATTAGAAATAAACTATGGAACTAATACATTAAAAGCGGCTACTTGGGGAAGAGGAGCTTGGGAGTATACTTTAATAGACCGAAATGATTTTCCAAATATTTTAATGACTTCTATTACTAACCAGCCAACAGATAATTTACCAAATGCAAATGTAAATCAATACGTCACCTCAATTGTAGCCTCTGACAATCCTATTTCAAATGTATATTTAGAATGGTCCGCTGATACAGCCTCTTTTGGGAATCAAATCAACATGACTAATTTGAGTGATAGTACTTGGGTATCTGATTTACCACTTCCCGGTGCAGTTCCAGGAACAAAATTATTTTTTAAAGTTTTTGCTATTGGTAACTCTAATGATACAACCGAAACTTATAAATTCATGTTTACTTTTAAGGATTCAATTGCCTATTCTTCTTGTACGCCTATCAAAGTGGGTACTGATGACGTGGAAGAGAACAAAATTACGAATACGATCTCGTATGGCAGTAATGATTTAGAATTATGCTATGATAATACTGATCAATTTATTGGACTTAGATTTCAAGACTTACCGATTCCTCAAGGTGTGTTTATTGACAGTGCTTATATCCAATTTTCAGCAAAAGAATCCGACAATTCTGATTTGAATATAAATATCGCTGCAGAAAACACTTCAAATTCTCACGCTTGGAATGACAACATACCCAATAAAGTAAGTGATCGATCATTGCTACCACAATCAATTATATGGAATCATGATAATACAACTGCTTGGACCGCTAATTCTACAATTTCAAAAACTCCTGAATTAAAATCAATGGTTCAAAGTCTAGTAAATGGTGATGATTGGCAATTAGGAAATGCTATGTCTTTCGTACTTTGGAATGCTGATAATGACACTGATAAAAGAGTTGCATATTCTAATGAAACTGGAAATGGACCAACGCTTTGTATTAATTTTTCAAACTCACCTACCCTAACTTATACTGTGAATGAATCAATTATTTGTGAAAACGAAACTATCCATTTTAATTATTCGGGCTCTATTATGGACTCGTTGATCTGGGAATTTTCAAATGGGACGGAGACATTTACAACTACAAATGTAACTGATTCTTTACTAATTAATGCAGCTGGAATTTTTAGCCTTAACCTAACTACATATCATAATGGAGTTGAATACAATACAACTGCAGTAAATAGTTTTGAAGTTATAGAATCGCATACTCAATATACCTATTTAACAACTTGTGACCCATTATTAATAGATACAACGGTACAATACTTTACTGCTCAAAATGGATGTGATTCTTCTTTTTATACTGTTACATTACTAACAGAAAGTTACAATATTATGTTGAACCAAGAAACGTGTGATCCTGCACTTGTTGGAATCGTCATTCAAAATTTACAAACTACTTTTGGATGTGATTCAATAATTACAACTACAAAAGTACTGGTTACTGAATTTAATATCTTAATAAATGAAATAACGTGTGATGTAAATTCAGTAGGAACTGTTATACAAAATTTAACCGCAGTGTACGGATGTGACTCTACTGTAACAACAATTACAACCCTAGCATCTAGTGCAATTACTATTACAACTCAATCTTGCGATTTAAATGAGGTAGGTACAGTTGTAGAAACGTATTCAAACGCTAATGGGTGTGATTCTATCATTACGACCATAACAACATTCAAAACGAGTGACGACATTACAGTTTATGCTACAGTATGTGATGGGGGAAATAGTGGAGTATCTGTTCAATACTTTACAAATTCAAATGGATGTGATTCTACAATTACAACAATCACCACACATCAGCAAGTATTTGCACAAACTATCCAATACCCTACCTATTTAAAAGCTATTCCAAATAATGCACAATATCAATGGTTGAACTGTGAAAATTCGCCTCAAGTTATCGCAAATGAAATTGGACAGCAGTATGTTGTACCAAATAATAGTAGTTATGCTGTTAAAGTGACTTTAAATGGTTGTGTTGACACAACAGAGTGTAGATTAATTGATAATTTAAGCTTGACAGAATTAGACAATAACATATCTATTAACATCTATCCTAACCCAACAAATGGAAACATAACGGTTACGTTGAATCAAATAGTTAAAAAAGTATCCGTTAATATCACAAACAGTTTAGGACAGTTAATTATTTCGAAAACTAAAACAAACACTGTACAATTTGAACTTGACTTAAACCATTTAAGCAAAGGTGTATATTATATACTTATAAATGATGGTGAACAAAATACAGTTCAAAAAGTAATAAAGAATTAATGAACTTATAAATTTAAAACAAGGAATAAAAAAACGGAAAAATTGAACTTTAGATTTTTCCGTTTTTAAATATTCCCTAGTTCAATAATTTCTATTTATTTCTTATAGTCCCAATTTATATGTAAACCTATTGTACCACCTAATCTATATAGTTTAGATTGACTATTCTCAATGTCAATAAAATTAGTACCTATGGCTTTTTGATGCTCAATTATAAAATCTTGCTTATTCATACTTGCAATCGTATCCATTATTGCAGGAAGTAATTGAATATCCAAATCTCTTCTCCTATTTATCTTTTTTACAAACGTTTTTAATAGTTTAGTTTGAAATGGATCACTTGTAAGGGCTATTGATTTAAAACTATTCTCCCTTGCAATGATACTTGAATAAAACACATTCTCTGTACTGTGTTCAGCTAGTGAATCTAAAAAAATATGCTCTGCTGGTATTCCTAATTCAATAGCATATAATTTCATTATTTTACATTCCGAATATTTTGTATACACTGCGCCTCCAGAAAAAATAATATTTTTTGTCATTCCATTATCCCATAGGTATTTTGCCCAATACACACGCATCTTCATAATTTCACTCCAATTTTCACCTTCAAAAGGTACACCTGGAACGATAATTACATCAAAAGGTCTATAACTCTGTACAGCTTTGGCGTAGTATTTTTCTTGATTTCTAATTTTGCATGACAACAATACTACACACATATATGTTAATAGTAAAAAATAAGTATATTTTAATTTCATAGCACTAAACAACTGTATTTTCGAAAACTGAATCTCCCTTATTGTAAAATAATCTTCTGAGTCAAACTAGATGTATTGGTAGTTAAATTAACATAATACACACCTTTTGGATACTTAGATAAATTTATTTCAATCTCTTGTTCCCCATTCAACACTTTAGTTTCAATTATTGTCCCGGCCATTGTAACCACTTTTAATCTAAATGATTCAATTGATTCAGGTAACTTAATATAAAACTTGCCTTTAGTTGGATTAGGATAAGTTTTAAACCTCAACTCATCAATCAATTCATCTATAGAAAGCATTTCAACTAAAATTGGGTGAATTGTGTCTTTAGCACATCCATTTTTATAAGCAGTATGCTTCACTTCATAATTACCAATTGAATAATACGTATGAATTGGATTTAATAAATTAGAAGTTGTACCGTCATTAAAGTCCCAACTTACCGAATCAGCATTTTGAGAATTATCAAAAAAGTTCACAATATCTACTCCATTAGTTGTATAACTGAAGTCAGAAACTAAATCATAAGTCTGTAATCGCCAATCTGAAAGATAGTTTAATACTGTTGTATCCGCTAAAGTTTGATATGCGTTAGCTTCTTGATAAGTTAAACCACCTAAAACTGTGGTACCAAAAGAAGGTTTATTAAAAATAGAAGCATAAAAAGCACAAGCAGTAATATAAGATCCTCTAGTGTTTGGATGAATATCACCAGAGCCACCCCATAACAAAACATTTTGATTATCATTCCATGCTGTTTTCAAGCCTTCACCTGCAGGAACAAATCCTTGTTCAGTTGAATCTGCTAAATAGGTCAAATTTGACTTAATCAAATCCATAGTTTCATTATATTGAACCAAGTTAGCTGCCGTACTTCCCCAAACCCCATAAGAAATTTCATAATACAAAATTTTTGCACAAGGATTATAATAAATAATTGAATCTTTTAATTGCTTTGCACGCTGTAAAGTTGAGGCAATAGGCTCTGAATAACCAGTAGATTCGTTTGAACCAGGTTGTAACACTACATAATCCCAATCACCCACTTTAAACTGATTATACACATTAACATCATTAACGTGATGAATAAATCCAGTTCCGCCCGGAGCGTAAACCGTTACCTCTGTAGTGTCGAACTTAGAGTTAGCTATCTCCTCAAAAATTTGAGGCATACCATTGAAATAGGTAATACTATTCCCAATAAACAGTACTTTAGTTGTGTCTTGTGCATAAATTTGAGCACAAAACAGCATGAATATAAACAATATGTTTCTCATTAAAATAGGTAATTTTTCAACAAAGATAGGTTATTCCGAATGAATATTCAATACTTATTTTTTTAGAAATTGTTAAAAATATATTTACCAGCTCATAAAATGATTACGAATGCTTAAATTTACACCAATTAATAAGAACGTGAGTCAATCAACGAACCCAAATAAAGATAAAATTGCGCAATTAATTGCTTCTAAAAAAAAGCATTTAAAGCATTTAACGGCTGATGTACTATATCGTCAAATTATTGATGGATCTATTCAAGCCTTAAGTGAAACCATTACATTATTGGAAAGTAAAAATGATTCAGATTATAAAAAAGCACAGGATATTATTAAATTGGTAATTCCTCATGCTTCAAAATCTATTAGAATTGGTATTACAGGTGTACCTGGTGTTGGAAAAAGTACATTTATTGAAAATTTTGGTACATTTTTAACTGAAAAAGGACATCAGGTTGCTGTTTTGGCGATTGATCCAAGTAGTGAAAAATCAAGGGGCAGTATTTTGGGAGACAAAACAAGAATGGCTAAATTGGCTGCTAACAAAGACGCCTATATCCGCCCTACTGCTACTTCAGGCTCTTTAGGTGGTGTAGCACAAAAAACACGTGAAAGTATTTTACTATGTGAAGCCGCTGGATTTGATATCATCTTAATTGAAACAGTTGGTGTAGGTCAATCTGAAATTGCTGTCCACTCTATGACTGACTTTTTTTTATTGTTGATGTTAGCTGGTGCAGGTGATGAATTACAAGGGATAAAAAGAGGCATTATGGAAATGGCTGATTCCATTTTAATCTCTAAAACAGATGGAGAAAACGTTAAATATGCTAACATTGCCAGATTAGATTATAAAAATGCATTACACTTATTCCCTGCTAATGCTAATAATTGGATTCCAAAAGTAGAAACCTTAAGTTCATTAGAACAACATGGTATTGAAAAAATTTGGAATATTATTACTGATTTCAAAAAGATGACTACTGAAAATAGTCACTTTGAATTGAAACGAACTGAACAACAAAAGTATTGGATGAATGAAAGTTTAAAAGAACGTATTCTAAACGACTTTTATTTAAACAAGAATTACATTGCCCATAAAAAGGAAATCGAAAGTCAACTTGACAAAGGTGAAATCACCTCTTTTCAAGCTGCAGAATTATTATATAACATTACACACATAAACAAAGAAAACAATGCTATTTGAATTAAGAGAAGATCAAGAGTTTATTCAATTAAATAATTTACTACAAGTTAAACAAGTTGCTCAAACTGGTGGACATGCTAAAATTTTAATTCGAAATGAAGAGATTAAAGTGAATGGTGCAGTTGAAACACAAGTAAGAAAAAAAATTAGATCAGGAGATGTTGTAGAAATTGATGGTTTAGAAATTACTATTAAATAAAACTAATTATCAACACACTTTAAGAAAATAAAAATACAACCTTATTTTAGGTTTAACACTAAAATTAAAAAATGAAGAGATTACTAATATTACCTTTTACATTTGGGTTAGTACTATCATGTGGAGAGCAAACTTCAAAAGATGCAATTTCAGAATTACAAAATGATGGCGAATCACTTTCAGATATCTACATGACAGAAGTGAAATTTAATGATGCTTTAGTTTCAGAAGCTACATTAATTGATTTAGAGTTTTACAAAATTCTTGATTTAGACGAAAAGAATGTTCCCGAATCACAATTTAGAGCTGAACTGGATTCTTCATTAGGTATTCTTGACAAAATAGATTTAAATTTATCCGTTGTTGACCCTTCATTTTCAGGTGGAGCTACTTTTTTAACAGCTATGAAAGATTTGTCTTTAAAGAGTAGAACTCTGATTCAATTTTATATAAAAAATGTTACAATTTTATCTAAAACTGAAAATGATTGGACCGAAGAAGAACTTGATAATTTTAATACTGATTATGGTACTATCTTTGATGCCTATTCTGATGCAAATGATAATGTCATAGTAACTCAAGAAAAATTTGCATCATTAAATAACATGGAACTATTTGAGAATACTGATTATGATGCAGAAGCTATTTATAACAATTCAACTCAAGAAGAAACAGAAAATAATTAAGAAACTATTGAAATAATAGATTATTAAAGATCGATTTATATCGGTCTTTTTTTTATATTTACATTACATATTTTGACCATGGATTACAATGAAGAAAAATTTAAGCAACACATTAAAGAAGTTGTTGCTACAACTGATATAGATTCTGACAGACCTTTAGCATTGTCTGAGTTAAAAGAATTAGCCCTTAGTATGGGATTATCTGATTCTGACTGGGATAAATTACTCAACGAAGCCGAAGGTCAATTAAGTGTGGCTGAAAAACATTTATTAGCCCGTAATTTTGTAGATGCAGTTCAAGCAGCTGACAAAGCAACTGCGATTAATCCTTATATTAAAAATGGCAATTCAATTTTAGCTCAAGCCTATTTAATGCAGTGGATTGACGACAATGACCCTGAGAAAAGGAATAAAGCTGAATTTTACGCAAGAAAAGAAATTAAAGTAGACCCTAACGATAAAAGAGCAATTAACGTTTTAAGTACAGTTCAAAACAAGAAACGAATTTCTGGTGAAGGTGATAAAATCAAAAAATATATTTTTATAGCTGCGGGCATTATTGCTGTTCTTATACTTTTCAGCATTTTTTCTAACTCATCAAGCAATGATTCAGCTATAAAAGGGAAATTAATTGATGCGGAAGAAAATGTATCCGCTAAATGGGGAGATATTCAAGCGGCAATGGATAGAAAGGAAAACCTGGAATCAAAAACAAGTTCTACAATTGAGATTGAAGGTGCTGAAAACAGAATTAATTTCGCTAGAAAAGATTACAATAAAGCAGTGAAAGAATTTAACAGTTTAGTTAAAAAAAATACAGATGATTTCCCTGAATTTAAAACTAAAGATTACTTTGAATAATTACATATGAAACCACTTTTAGCACTCTTATTTCTTTGCTTTTCTTTCTTTGGTTTAACTCAAATCTATTCTATTAATGATATTGAGAATCCTAGAAAATCTAACGACATTTGGGTAGCAAATCCAGAATATGTAATTACTAATTTAGAAGTTCAACAGATTGACACTAAATTAAAGGAAATTGAAAGCGAAACAGGTTATGAAGTAGCGGTAGTACTGGTTAATAGTATTAATGGTAATATACCTTATGATTTTGGACTTGATTTATTTAATTCTTGGGGAATTGGTAAAAAAGAGAACGATAATGGTCTATTAATTCTATTAGTCAACGATAGTAAAAATTTAACTTTTGTAACAGGTTCTGGAACAGAATTAGTTCTGTCTGATGCCATGACTTATGAAATTGGAGAATCTAAAATGAAACCTAGTTTTAGAGAAGGGAATTTTAGCATTGGTGTTTTAAATGGTCTTGAAGATATAAAATCTATTTTTTTAGGAAATCCAATACCTATTAATGAAGAAATTACCCAATCTTACTCTTCCTACTCTAGTCCACCATTTTATAAAACAACTGTATTTAAAACCTATTTTTCAATCGTTGGATTCTTCTTTATTGTCTATCTTATTCTCTTGTTCACTTCTCTTTTTATAAAAAAATTACACGCTAAATATCATCTTTTAAAAGCATGTAATTTATTAATATTCCCCATCTTAATGCCTATTCCATTTGCGTTACTTTATTTCATTAATAAAAAATTAATGGAAAGGTGGCGTAATACAAATCGTTTCTCTGAAAAGAATGGAGAAATAATGCATAAATTAAATGAAGAAGAGGAAGATGAATTTTTAACAGATGGACAATTGTCAGAAGAGAATGTAAAATCAATCGATTATGATGTTTGGGTCACAGAAAAACGTGATGATCTTTTAATTTTAAAATATGCAGACTGGTTCAATAAGTTTAAAAAATGTCCATCTTGCCGACACAAAACTTACTTTAAAGAATATGATAAAACTATCATAAGTGCAACCTATTCAAGTAGCGGCAGAGGTGAAAAAAAGTTTTATTGTGAACACTGTGGGAACGAAGACATTACTAAATACACCATTCCCCGATTAAGACGTTCATCATCTTCTAGCAGTGGTGGGTTTTCAGGTGGATCAAGTGGTGGTTCTTCATTTGGTGGAGGAAGTTCTAGTGGTGGAGGAAGTTCTAGTAGTTGGTAAGTCATATTATTTCACTATTTTTTTATTATACATACTAATTATGTTGCAAAAATTTTACCCTTATCGATTTCATATATTTTTAGCTACACAATTAATTATATTATTTGGTGTTTTAATTTTTCAAGGTGATTTATTTGATTCAGTAGTATCTCCCTTATTAAATATTGGAAACATAATAGCCGGGTTATTTTTACTACACAAAAAGAAAAAAACATTTTGGATAGTCGCTATATTACTAATTTTAGCAACTTTATCTTTTGGAATTGATGTCATTGATAAAGAAGATGAGTATTTTCTTAAAGGTTTAAAACTTACTTCTTATTTCATTTTTCATATCGTAGTCACTCGAGAGTTAATACTACAAGTTTGGAAATCAAAAGACATCAATGAGAAAACGATTTTAGGTCTTATTAGTGGATTTATCTCTCTAGGATTTATTGGTTTCTTTATGTGCTTATTTACTGAATTAGCCTATCCAAACTCGTTTAGTTTTCCAGAAAATAGTATTTCAAATGCTCAAAACTTAATGTATTTTAGTTACATTACCTTACTGACTATTGGCTATGGTGAAATACTCCCAGAAACTGTTTTGGCACAAAAAATAGTTATATTTATTGCTTTATCTGGTCAAATGTACTTGGTTATACTTACGGGTATTATTGTAGGGAAATTCATTATTCAAAAGGAAGAAAAGACATAGGTGTTGATACGACCTTGTAAGTAAACTAATACAAGATATTGTACATCTATTAAAAACCTTTACCTTTTGTTATTTGTACTTATTAAACAAAAAACACACTTAAAGCCTAAGCTAAAACGTGCGTTTTTATTTAACATGTGAGAATTTTAATATTTTCCTACGCTTTACAATTTATTCAAAATAGCTAATTCTACCTGTTTCCACATCATAAGACGCGCCAACGATATCAATTTCACCGTTGTCATTCATTTCTTTTAAGATTGGGCTATTTGCCAAAATATTTTCTTTAGACAATCTTACATTTTCTAAAGCTACTTTTTCAATTAACTCTCCTTCTACGATTTCATTTCCTGTTCTAAACGAATCTACTGCTGGTTTAATTTTAGCTAAAAGTGGTGTTATGTTACCTAATTCTACATTATTACAAGCTGCAGTTACAGCTCCACATTTAGTATGACCTAATACAACAACAATTTTAGAACCCGCTACTTTACACCCATACTCTATTGACCCTAGTACATCTTCATTGACAATATTTCCTGCTACTCGAACACTAAAGACATCTCCTATTCCTAAATCATAAACTAATTCAGCTGGCACTCTAGAATCAATACAGCTTAATATCACGGCAAATGGAAACTGACCTGTACTGGTTTGAATCACTTGTTCTTTTAGATTTCTACCAAATTTATAATTACTTACAAATCTCTCATTCCCTTCTTTTAAAATAGCAAGTGCATCTTTAGGTCTTAAACTATTTTGTATTTCTTTAGTTAATGTTTTCATTCTATTAAGTTTATTTATTTTCAATCATTTTGAAATGTGGAGCTGGTACATGTTCTTTTTCTTTATATAAATCAATTAAGGTGACACTAATAGACCTTGTATTTGCACTTATTTCAAAATCTTCAATAATTTCAGTCACATCATAATGAATAAAATGATTCAGTGATGCATCAATGATCACATTCGTGTCATCAGGAATTTCAGCTAATGTTTTTTGAATAGACGCTTTGTTTAAAAACGTAACATCTTCTGATAAACAAATTGTAACGTTCTCTTTACCTTCTAAGTTTTCTTGTCTTAATTTATAAGGAATTTTGAAGTTGTTTCTTAAGATAATAAACACAGCCACAACTAACCCTAAAGCAATTCCTGTTAATAAATCAGTAAACACAATACCTGCAATTGTCACTACAAAAGGAAGAAACTGATCTAAACCCTGACTATACATCTTTTTAAATAAGGCTGGCTTTGCTAATTTGTAACCTACTACAAATAAAATAGCGGCTAATACACCTAATGGAATCATGTTAAGTACAGTTGGAATAGCGATAATACTAATGATTAGTAAAATACCATGGAAGATTGTTGCCGCTTTTGTTTTCCCACCTGATTGTTGATTAGCAGAACTTCTAACAATAACTTGAGTCACAGGTAGGCCTCCTACAAAACCAGCCAGTATATTTCCTATTCCTTGTGCTTTTAATTCTCTATTGGTTGGTGTAACTCTTTTAAAATCATCTTGTTTGTCAGACGCTTCTACACACAATAAAGTTTCCAAACTTGCCACTACAGCAATTACAATAGCCGTTACATACACATCTGGGTTTGTTAACCCTTTACCAAAATTTGGTAGTGTAAAATTACTAAAGAATCCACTTACACTTTCTGCTACTGGTACACTTACTAAATGATCTGGACTAATTGTTAAACTCGGAATCGATTTAAATATTAAGTTTAAAATAACTCCTAATACAACTACAACTAATGGACCTTGTATAATTTTTGTAAATTTTAAATTCTTCATGAATTTCGTATCCCAAATAATTAAAATTAATAACGAAACTATGGCGATAATAAGAACGCCTGAACTAATACTTTCTAACATATAGCCTAGGTCCGAAAATAAATTATGACCATCCACTTGATGGAATGAAAAATCTCCTTCTGGATCTTTATCATATCCAAACGCATGTGGAATTTGCTTAATAAAAATAATAATTCCGATTCCGGCTAACATGCCGTGTATAACAGATGACGGAAAATAATACGCTATAATACCCGCTTTAGCAAACCCCATAATTAACTGAATAATTCCTGCTAGAATCACTGACACTAAAAAGATTTCAAAACCTCCTAAGTCAGTTATTGCATTTAATACGATTACGGCTAAACCTGCTGCTGGTCCACTTACTCCTAATGGCGACTTACTTAATGCACCAACGACAACACCCCCGATAATACCACTAATCAAACCTGAAAAAAGTGGCGCTCCAGACGCCATAGCAATCCCTAAACATAAAGGCATAGCTACTAAAAACACAACTATACTTGCTGGAATGTCGTCTTTGAAATTTTTAAATGGATTTAAACTGTTACTTGTTTTTATTGACATAATTTATTTATTGTTAAGAATTAATAGTGGTGTATTTATTGTGTTCACTACTTCCATTAGCGTTTTATTGGTATTGAAAAACTTTTTAAGTAATGATTTGTTTGTATTTTCTCTACAGATACTAAGTAGTATTATGCTGTTATTAGTCACATATTTCTTAAGGTCAAGAAATGTATTACTTTCACTTATTGGATTATAAAATACATCTATCTGATTTATAACAGGATAAATGAATGATTTTGATTCGTTTCGCTTAGTGGATTCCAAAATTATTAATGGGACATTTAACTTTTCACATAAAAAACTTGGAAGTCTTAAATCTGATTGATGTAACGAATCAGAGTCTCCTGAAAGAATAATAGAATTTCCGTTTTCCAATTTACTAGTTGAATTGATGATTAACACGCTCCCCAAATAGCTATTGATTAAAAATTTTGAAGATTTTTTTATTGTACCTTCACTTTCAGAATCAATGACAATTACTAAATTGTCTTTTAATTGGTCTTGTTTTAAATTCACTTCTATTTCCAAATCACCAAAAGTATAGCCCGTTTTAACTGGAATATTCTCTACTTCAATAATTTCTTTTAAAGCGATTAATTTTCGTTCTATCTTGTGCTCCTTTTTTTTTAAATCTAATAAAACCGACTGCGCATTTGCCTCATCTATGAAATTCATTTTTTCAAACGCATACAACAATTCTATCTGCCCTCCTGTTACCTTTACAAAGTTGATTAAGTAGGTTAATGACTGTAAGGATTCTACACTAAAATCTATTAGAAATAAGAACCTATTTTCTGATACTTTTTTATCTGTTATTACCATTATTTTGTATTAATAATGCAATAGTACAGTCCACTGATTAGAATAGAATTAGAACGACATTAAAAACAGATTAGAATTTAGGTATTTGCTGAAAAATTTGACTTATTTGTACTTAAAAGTTCTACTTTTTAAGAAAAAAAGGAATAATTATTAAATACGAATTAAGAAGTAAGAGCAAACTCTTCAATCTAATACCTGATAGATAAATAATTACTAACCGTAAGGTTCGCAATTTTTTTTGCAAAGGACGCAAAGAAAAATTAGGAAGTCTGAAATAAGAGTAAAACAAAATTCTTCAGTCTTGTCTCTTGAAGTATAGAGATCTTGAATCTTTTTACTGAAACATAGCAACTTATATCTAATAGATTGGAAGTCTAAAAGTGACTGTAGTTTCTTTACCTTCTATTGACTCGATACTCAATTCACCTTTATGCAATGTAATTATTTTTTTGGTTAAAGACAGTCCTATTCCAGACCCTTTAACTGAAAATGAATTACTGGCTCTTTTAAATGGAGTGCCAATCCTAGGTAATTCTTTCAATGGAATACCTATTCCCTTATCTACTACTAATAACTTAATGAACCCACTATCTTTTATTAAATTAACATTTACAATTTGGTTTGATGAATACTTACACGCATTATCAAACACATTCAGAATAGCTGTTTTTAATAAACTTTTATTACCACAAATTTTATAATGAATTGTTTCATTATGTGAAGTGAATTGGAGTGAAATGTTATGGTCTGGATTAATAAATGTAAAATTCTCTTTTAATTCATAAATGAAAGCGTCCAATTCTACCACTTCCATTTTCACCGCGCTTTCATTTACAGAAATTTTAGATAGCTGTAGTAAATTAGTTAACGTAGAATTTAACCGTTCTGATTCCGTTAAAATAATTGAAAATGAGTTTTGATACTCCGTTTCAGTTCTTGTTTGACTTGACGCAATTTCAGCCTCTCCCATTATGGCTGTTAATGGATTTCTTATTTCATGAGATGCATTCGCTATAAATGACTTTTGAGATTCAAATGATTTTTCAAGTCGATCCAACATACGATTAAACGCAATAGCCGTTTGCCCTATTTCATCTTTTGGATTAATCACTTCTAATCTCTGATGAAGATTAGTTGCACTGATTTCATTAGCGCGTTCAATTTTTTTTGAAATAGGACGTAACGTTTCTTTTGTAATAATGAAAAACAGGATGAATAAAATAGGAATCCCTAATAGAACAAAAAAGATAATTCCATTTGCTAAAAAAGATAAATCCTTTTGTCCAGTTACATTTAAAGCCGTTACAATTACTAAATAATTCTTATTTTCAATCTTAAATACCTTACTCGCTCCTTGTCTCTTACCATAGGTAAACATTAGCGTATTAGAATTTAACAATTTAGATTTTACTTCTTTAGGGTAGTAATATTTAAAAACTGCATCCGTAGCCGTGTTAAATTTAATAATCTCCTCATTCTCTTCATCTAAGGTGTGCGAAAATTGAGCTTTAATTTTATCAAACTCTATTGGTGTATACGTATCCTTTTCTAAAAAATAATTTTCTGTTACCCCCACTCTTTTGGTTAGTCGTTCAAAAAAACTAGATTCAATATTACTTTTAGAATAAAGATAGACGCTAATACCAAACACAATTAGTATCACACTCGAAATCAAAGAAAAAACAATAGCTATTTTCGTACTTATTTTCATGGTTTAATCTTTAACAATATAACCCATTCCAATTACAGTTTTTATAATCTTTATCTCAAATGGTTTCTCAATTTTTTTACGCAAGTAATTAATATATACATCAATCACATTGGTTCCTAAATCAAAATCTACTTCCCACACATTTTCCAATATTTCAATACGAGACACGACTCTATTTTTATTTGTCAATAAAAATTCTAACAACTTAAATTCTCTACTGGTCAGTTTAATTAAATTCTTATTCCAATGAACTTCTTTTGTATTTAAGTTCAGACTTAACTCTTTGACTTTTAAAACTTCTACATGAGTGATTGCACTATTACTAAATCGTCTATTCAATGCATTAACACGTGCTAATAATTCTTTAAACTTAAAAGGCTTGGCTAAATAATCATCCGCACCAGTTTCTAAACCCAATACAATATCATCCGTTGTCCCTAACGCAGTTAATAGTATGATTGGTGTATTCGATTTATAATGATTTTTTAATTGATTACACACCTCTATTCCGTTCATGAGTGGCATTACAATATCACAAATTATAACATTAAAATCATATTGTCTTGCCAATTTTAAACCTGACTCTCCATCAAATGCTTGCATCACTTGATTATTTTGCTCCTCAAACCCTCTTTTGATGAAGGAAGACACACTTAATTCATCTTCAATTACTAAAATATTCATATGGTTAATTTACTTATACAAAGTTAATAAATATATAATTAGGGATAGAAATTCTATTTATAAGAATTGTTTATGAGGTTAGTGAATAAACTAATTGAATCTTAACTATCCGATATCATTTGATAACCGTAATTGTATAATTCAATTTTGATTTTACAAAAAATTTCTATAAATTTGAAATAAAGTAGGACTATATTTTACATGTTAACCGCAACTAAAGATTTAAGATGATAATTAAAAATAAAGTTGAAATAAATTGTTCAGTGATAGAATTACTTCCGTCTCGTATAATCAAATTACGTTATAAACCAGATTTTGAAATTCAACTTAAAGACGTTAGAGAATTAGAGACCGTTTTTGTTCACTTAGCTGGAGAAAATGACATCTATTGTTTAATGGACATGTCAGGACGATTCAATACTGTAACAAAAGAAGCTCAGAACTTTTTGTCTAAGGAAGCTGCAATCGTCACCGAAAAAAAATTAAAGGCAAGTGCGATAGTTATCGACAACCTACCAAATAGAATAATCACTAAGTTTTTTATTAAATTTTTCAAACCATCATTTAAAACCAAAATTTTTTCAAAAATTGAACAAGCAGAGGCGTGGTTAATTGAATTGAGAGAAATAAATAATTAATTTCTTACACACTTAGTCATTCATATGTGAATTCTATCAAATAATTTAATATGTATTGACTTCAACCTTCACTTCTTTTTCTGAAATAATTACTTTGAATAGCTTATCATATTCTTGTTTTTCCAAAAATTCCATTGGCCTTTCTCCTCCTAAGTATTCAATCATTGGTAAAATATTATCTCCATGACCACAAATTAAATAGACTTTTCCAGAATTATTTTTAATATCATCCAACATACTTTGGTATCCATACCATTCATAATTTGTTATAAACAAACCTCTTTCCTTAGCTAGTGGACTAACAGTATTTAGGTTTCTATCATAATACGTGCTAAATACACCATCAATTTCAATTGCATTCATTTCCTTTACTAGCGCTTTAGAACGATCAATTCCAGCTTGAATTAATGGTGGATTATCTGTTGTATCCACCAAATCCTTCTCAGCGTGCCTTACTATATAAACAATAGTGTCATTAGAGTTTGAGTCACAACTATACCACATGATCATAAAGGGCACTATTAAAGCTAAATAAAGTATTTTTTTCATTGAAGTATTTTTCACAAAGATAATAATTGAAATACACAAAATGCAGAAGTTAGTAATTGACCGCACGATACGACTTTTATATTCTATTAAATAATCAAGATTTAGGATAATTAATTTAACTTTGGTATATAAATTAAACCATGAGAAAATTAAAATTTGAAACAGATGATTCAAAACTAGGTCTTACAAAATCTACTGGTTTTATTTGGGCTGACAATACTGGCATATATATTGAATACCAAGTGTCAGACAATATTCTTGAACTTTATAAATCAAAAGTTAATGAAGTCTTTATATCCTATTCAACTATTGACACAATTCGATATAAAAAATCATTATTCTTTAGTGGTGGCACTGTCTTTATCGCATTAAATACTTTAAAGAAAATGTCAAAAATTCCATTTTTGATAAACCTTGAATTAAATATTAAACTGAAACGAAAGCAAAAAAATCAGGGCAAGGATTTTACAGTTAATACCCAACTAGATTTACAAAGTTTCAGGTTAAATGAATTAAATAATAGCTAGTTTCATTTTAGTCAATTATCAATTTTCTAAAAGTTATCAAAAAATTGTCTAGCCCTAAATAACTTCTTTTTTTAGTGACTCTGGAGAGATTATTAAAACATAATAATCCCGTGAGTTTCAAATTCCGAAACAAAAGCTAAAAATTTTCAATTGTTTAGTTTCTTTTTATTGGGAGATAATTTCAAACTATGTTTGTATTGTTTCCAAACGAAAAAAAGCCTATCGTTTCTTGTAAGATTTCGTTTCTTAGTGAGTCACACAGAACAAAAGTAGAACCATTTAAAAATGTTAATGGTTGAGTTTTATTTGAAATCGAATTTCTTGAATTAAGAATTTTTTTAACGATCTTGCGTATGATTACATTGCATGATTAAGCACGTAATTTAGCAAAAAAATCGAATAGAAAACCTGTGATTTTTTTATAAACAACCAATTACACACGGTATTGGCAGTAGTAATTTTTAATTGAAAGACGTTCTATAATTCAGAGGGGAAAGATTCGTTTTCTTTTTAAATAATTTATTGAATGATTGTGAATATTCAAAACCTAATTGATAAGCAATTTCGCTTACCGATAATTCTGTTGTAGATAATAGCTCTTTAGCTTTTTCTATTACTTTATTATGAATATGTTGTTGTGTAGTTTGTCCCGTAAAACTCTTTAACATACTTGAAAGGTAGGATGTAGTTACATTTAATTGACTAGCCAAATATTGTACTGTTGGTACTCCAACATTATCAAGTTCGTCATTAAAATATTTTGAGAGAATTGACTCTACTTTAGATAGTAAATCGTGATTTTGATTTTTACGAGTAATAAACTGTCTGTTATAATATCTATCAGCGTAGATCATCAATAATTCAATATTTGATACAATTACATCTTGACTAAAGGTGTCTATATTTGAGTTATATTCTTGCTCGATTGATTTTAATAGAGAAATAAGTATTTGCTCTTCTTTATCTGATAAAAATAATGCTTCATTAGTAGCATAAGAGAAAAAACCGAATTTAGTTATCTTTTTTATCAATGAATGTTGCTGTAGAAAATCTGGATGAATAATAAGGGAATATCCTGTAATGTCAATTTCGTGAGCATCAGTAATAGAAAAAACTTGTTTTGGTGATGTAAATGTTAATATGCCTTCGTCAAAATCATAAGCGTTTTGCCCATATTTCAACTTACCCGTTTCTCCTTGCTTTAGGGCAACAACATAAAGTGAAGTTGTAAAGTGTTCCCAAATTGGTTCAGCTTTAAAGGTAACTTCCTCAAGATTAATTACGCTAATTAGAGGATGCTTTGGTTTAGGTAAATTTAAGAACCTATGGAATTCTGTTATAGAATTAATATTTTGAATAATTTTACTCATAATTAAAATGTTGTAAACGACAGGTTTTTTGACCTGTCATTTACAACTACTAAAATATGTTATTTATTTACTTTTGCATAAGGTGAATAATGTTCTTTAAGTGCAAATTGTTCTTTAAACGTATCGCTAACAGGTCCAAGCACAATAGTTTGTTTTACTTCTGTTAATTGCATCCATTCCTGTAATTGTATACCTGTATTTTCTACATGAGCAAGACAAGCTACTTCATCAGTATAACGTTCATGTTGGCAATAAACTCCATCCTCATCTTTGAAAATTTCATAAATCAATGTTCCTACTTCTGTTTTAGTTATTTCCAGTTGTTCTGCTAATACTTGCTTATAACGTGCTTGATTTTCTTCTTTTACTGTAAAGTTGAAAATGAATATTAATGTTTTGTCTTCCATTTTATTTATTTTTAATTATTAAACTATGTTACAAATGTCTAATAATTCTACTTTATAAAAGTATCCAAAACAAGGAATTCTGTATCCAGAAAATGGTGGTTGTTAGTGGTTTGTTTTTATTGTTACCAACTATTTGTGTATGAATAGTAGCATTCTGAAAGGTGCTATTGCTTATGTACCTTGCTGGCAGTAGTTTTTGTTTTTATATAGTAGATTCCTTCATTTAAATTTGATAAATCTATCATAATTTTTGATTTACTAATCTTGGCTTGTTTGGTTAAGATTGTAACATCTTGTCCTAATGTATTATATATATTAATTTGTTCCAATTGAAGGTTATTACCTACTAAACTGATATTGTTTTTAGTAGGGTTTGGGAATATTTGAAAATTATCTATTCCATTAATCTTTATACTTCTTATTTGGGAATAAGAAAATAAACCATCAAAATCAGTTTGTTTCAATCTATAATAGGAAACTCCAGAATAAGGTTTTTTATCATTGGTACTATAATTTAATAGTAAAGAAGAATTTCCTGCTCCATTAATACTATTTAATTCTTCCCAAAACATTCCAGAAACATCAAAACCGATAGAAGCAGGAAAAGATAGCTTTTCAAGTTGTTTAAGTCCACCTTCCACAATTTTATAATCAATAGGGTTTACACTTGCAGCATATACCTCTATGAGGACTTGATTGTCTTTTACTGTTGGTTTTTCTATATCATTGAATGCTAAATTATTTTTAATGTCTCCGTATCCTGTTATTTGTAGTGCTTTCATATTTTTTCTTTTTTGATATTCTCATTAATATTGCTGTATTCAATGTTTTACTACGTTTAGTACATGATGTCGAACCTGACGTTAAGAAAGTACGAGTTACACAGTTGTCATTATTTTATTTATGTGACTTTAACTCTTGAAATGTGTGATTTTCGATTTGGTATCTCAATCGTTTTAAACGATTTTTGCGAAAAATGTCTTAAGTTTTCTTTTCCATTTCTTTTTTGATAATGAGTAATTGTCCAATTTATTCTGCAACCACTCCCTTCTTCAATTAACTCAATTCGACTACGGTAGAACTCCTTTTCTGTAGGAAATATTATTCCATATTCGCATAAGTTCGGAGGCGTATATTTTGAGATTCTCTCTTCAAATCCCATGAAAGTAGTTTTAACTTTTCTCATTCCACCTATGCTATCTTTTTTGGTCATGTTAATATAACAAAGATAATAATTTGTTTATTCCAATTATAAAATTTAATGTTTGAGTATGTTGAAAGTAAAAAAATTCAAACAGGAATTCCAAGAATTGATTGGATTGCCGAAAAACTTGAAGTTAGTCATAGATATTTGAATGATATGTTAAAAGTAGAAGCTGGAAAAACCGCTATTGATAATGCAAATTTGTTTTTAATCGCAATAGCTAAAACTATGTTATTAGAAAATAAATCTTCTATTTCTGAAATTGCCTATGACCTTGGCTTTGAATACTCACAATATTTTAGCCTAATTTTTAAAACAAGAACAGGAATAAGTCCTAGCGCTTTTATTAATAAAAATAAGTTAAATTAAAATGCCACGCATAAAATGATCAAACAGCTGAGTTTGTTCTGATTTTTGGACATTAACTTTCCTAATCCCGTCCCTTTTCCATATCAATTCTATTTCAATTAATCTGAGTTCAGCCAAAAGTTTTGAATTTATCTTAGAAATAAATAACTTTTTATTTTTTCCTTCATCTAGTAGTTTAGCAAAACGCATAATAAACATAGCTCTATTTCTTTTCCAAATTTTTTCTGAATCGATATAATATTTTTTTATGTCCTCCAATACAATTGGACTGATGGCTAAAATTTTATCAACTATAAGGTTATCAATGAATACTAGATATTCAATTGGATTTAGATCAAATTTAGATTCAATTTCCTTAATTAAACTAGTATAACTGTATTTTAAATAATAGTTGATTATATCTTCTTTGTTCGAAAAATGTTTATACAATGTTTTTTTCGAAACCCCCAAATGGCTACTAATTCGATCCATTGTAGCAATCTTTAAACCAAATTCTTCAAATAATTTACTAGTTTTCTTTATGATATCTTTTTTTGTCATGTTGATATAACAAAGATAATAATTTTTAATTAGTCAATATTAATTTGTTTATTCTAACTATTATACCTAATTTTGGACCGTAATACACAAACAGTCCAAAAGTATGCTAGAAAAAGACAAAATAGTAACGCAAGTAATTCTTAATTCTGCACAAGAACAATTCAAAAAATTTGGTTTAGCCAAAACTACTATGAATGATATTGCAAAATTTGCTGGTAAAGGAAAGAGCACTTTATATTATTACTTTGCAAGTAAGGAGGAAATCTTTGAAGAAGTAATCAAAATGGAAATGAACAATATGTTCAACGAAATTAGAGGTGTAATTTTGAAAGATATAGCTGTAAGAGAACAGTTAAAATCTTATATAATAACGAAACTTAGAGTAATTAAGGAGAAAAAAAATCTCTATACATTTATACTAGAAAAAGAAATTAATAGCCCAATATTAAGTAGTTACATTGCAATTCTTAAAAATAGTTATGATGTGAAAGAACAAAAATTGATTAAAGAAATTCTACAAACTGGCATTGAAGGTGGTGATATTAGACTTCCTGAAGATAAATTGGACATCTTCTCAGAACTTTTAATTTCTTGTATAAGAGGTGTAGAGATCGATATATTAATTAATAACAAATACGAATCTTTGGAAAAAGAGATCGATTTTCTGATTGAATTTTTTATAAAAGGACTACAGTAGTTTTTTTTTACCCTAAAAATGGACCAAAAAACAAAAACAGTCGAAACAACTAAACAACTAAACAAAATATAATGAAAGTAAAGTATTATTTATCAGCAGTATTATTAATAACAATGATAAGCTGCGCAGAAAAAAATGAGTCAAATTCAGAAGAAACTAAATCAGAAATAAATGTAAAAGTATCTGAGATTACCAAACATAGCGGTATTAGTATTAATCAATATTCTGGTCTAATTGAAGCCGATAATATTTTACCTCAAAGTTTTGCCACATCTGGAAACATAGAACATGTATTTGTAAATGAGGGAGAACATGTAAAAAAAGGGCAAATATTGGCAAAGCTAAATACTACTTATGCAGCAAGTACTTATGAAATGGCTATGCTAAAATTAAATCAAGCTCAAGATGCTTATAATAGATTGTTGCCAATGAAAGAAAACGGGACTTTTCCTGAAATTAAATTCATTGAAGTTGAGACAGGCTTAAACCAAGCAAAATCGGCAGTACAAATTGCAGAAAAAAACCTGACTGAATGTAGTTTATATGCTAAGAAAGATGGTATTATCGGTAGAAAACTTATTCAACCAGGTATGAATATTCTTCCAACCTCTACAGCATTTGAATTATATAAAATTGATTTTGTAAAAGTAAAAGTTGAAATTCCTGAAAATGAAATATATGCACTTCATAAAGGTGATTCAGCTTCAGTTTATATAAAAGCAGTGAATTATAGTTATGTAGGTATTATTGATGAAATAAGTGTAGCTGCAGATTTACTTTCTCATACTTACACAGTAAAAGCAACTATTCCAAATCAGAAAGAGCTAATTAAACCAGGTATGGTTTGTAATGTAAAAATTAACAGTACGCATAAAAAAGAAGGTTTTCTTGTACCAAATAGCGCATTACAAAATAGTATTAATGAACAATTCATTTATATATTAAATGTTAATCAAGCTATCAAACAACCTGTAAAAACAATTGAACTTATCGGTAACAGTGTTTTAATTTCTGGGAATATTAATCTGAATGATAAAATTATTATTTCAGGACAACAAAAAATTTCAGATGGATCAATTATAAATGTAATAAGATAACAATATGTCAATTAAAAAAACAAACATAATTGAAATGGCAATGAAGCATAAGCAGATTGTCATTACTTTAACTGCTTTATTGGTGTTTTTCGGAGTTTTCGCTCTATTTGTAATGCCTAGAAATGAATTTCCTGAATTTACAATAAGACAAGGTTTAGTTGTTGGTGTATACCCAGGAGCCAACTCTGAACAAGTAGAACAGCAGTTAGCTACAAAAGTAGAAGAATTTTTGTACGGATTTAAAGAAGTAAATAGAGAAAAAACCTACTCGATCTCTAAAGAGGGGATGTTAATTGTTTTTGTAGAAGTAAACAATAACGTAAAAGATCCGGATGCTTTTTGGGATAAAATTAAATTTGGTTTAAATGACTTGAAAGCACAGTTACCGAAAGAAGTTGTTGCACTTATTGCTAACAATGATTTTGGTGATACTGCTGCCTTGCTTCTTACAATTCAGTCAGACTCTAAAACTCATAAGGAATTAGAAAAAGAGTTGAAGATTATTGAAACGGAATTAAGAAAAATCCCTTCAGTGTCTAAAGTGAAACATTATGGTTTGAATAGTGAAGAAGTTAATATATATATTGATAATGATAAATTAGCTCAATATGCTATCAACCCCGCAACGATTCTTGCAGCTCTTCAATTAGAAGGTTCTGTTTATTATGCAGGCGAATTAAATAACTCTGATCTTATTACTCCAATTCATATTGCTAACGGATATCAATCTGAAGAAGATATTAGACAGCAAATTATTTATTCTGATCCTACAGGTAATATCATACGTGTTAAAGATATTGCAAGAGTACAAAGAGAATATAAAACAGCTAGTTCATTTATTAAAAATAATGGATCAAACAGTTTATTAGTATCATTAGAGATGCAAACTGGAAATAATATTGTCCAGTTTGGAAAAGAAGTAGACCACTCTTTAGCTATAATAAATAAGTTAATTTCTTCAGATGTTGAGATTTCAAAAATTGCTGATATGCCTGAAGCAGTTGATCATTCTATCTTACATTTTTTAAAGGAATTTGGTATAGCAATTTTAGCTGTTATATTTATTACAATGATTTTTTTACCTTTTAGAATTGCAGCTGTTGCAGGTGTTACAATTCCAATTTCTATATTTATTACAATCGGAATTTTGTATTTGTTAGGTGTTGAATTACATACTGTTTCTTTGGCAGGTTTAATTGTTGTCTTAGGAATGGTTGTTGACAATGCAATTGTAGTAATTGATAGTCATATTGAGAAAATAGATGAAAATTTAACACCGTGGAATGCCGCTTGGAAAAGTGCTACAGAATTATTTGTGCCCGTTTTTACAGCTACTTTAGCAATTATAGCTACGTATGTTCCTATGATGTTCTTTCTATCTGGTATGGTAGGTGATTTTGTTGGATCTTTACCAATAACAATTGGAGTTGCTCTTATGACTTCTATGGCCGTTGCTTTATTTTTAGTTCCATATTTAAATTTTGTTTTTATTAAGAAAGGAATTAAAAAAGAAGGAAGTAACCGTAAGTCAATACTTGATTACGTACAAACTGGATATGACTATACTTTAGAAAAAATATTTAATAAGAAAAAACTAGTTTATTCTGGTGGAATTTTATCTGTTGTATTAGCTGTAATTATCTTAATATCTATTCCACGTCAACTTTTTCCAAAAGTGGATAGAAATCAATTTGCAATTGAAATATACTTACCAGAAGGAAGAACTTTAGATCAAACAGAAGCTATAGCCATTGACTTAGAAAAATCACTTCTTGAAGATGATAGAGTTACAAATGTAGCGGCATTTATTGGTTCTAGTTCACCAAGATTTCATACGACTTATGCACCCAATTTTCCTTCACGAAATTATGCGCAGTTAGTTGTCAATACAAAATCGGCAGAGGATACAAAAGAGTTATTATTAGAGTATGAAAATTCTAAAAGAGATTTATATCCAGATGCTTATGTTAGAATGAAACAACTCGATATGTTGGCAACTGCTGCACCTATTGAAGTAAGAATAGCTGGAGACAATATTGATTCTTTAAACTTTGTAGCAAATAAGGTGAAAGCAATACTTGAAAATAATGCATCTGTAATCTGGGCAAGAACAGACTATTTAACACCTTTACAAGGTGTCAAGATTGACATAGATAATACTGAAGCTAATAGAATAGGAATTTCTCGTGGCTATATTGCTGCTTCAGTTGCTACTACTATGCAAGGGCTACCAGTAGGAACAATTTGGGAAAACGATTATGCCATTCCTGTAAAAGTAACTAAGGATAATGTTGAAAAAGGTGATTTTAGCGATTTATTAAATCAAAATATCACATCACCTATCTTGAACACTTCTGTTCCTTTAAGACAAATAGCTTCTCTGACAAACGATTGGTCAGAAGGTCAAATTATTAGAAGAAACGGAGTGAGAACCATTACCGTAAGAGCTGATGTGGAGTCAGGTGTATTACCCTATAAAGTTTTATCTGCGTTAAAACCATATATCTCTGAAATTTCAACCCCATCGCTAATAAATATATCTTATGGTGGTGAAGAAGAAAGTGAAGCTGAAAATTATTTACCGTTAAGTAAAGCTTTAGTGGCTGGTATTCTCTTAATATTTTTAATCCTATTATTTCAATTTAAAAAACTGAACTTAGTTGGACTTGTGATGTTAACAATGCCGTTGAGTTTCTTAGGTGCTGGAATCGGATTATGGTTAACAGGTTATCCATTTGGACTGACATCATTCTTAGGTGTAATGAGTTTACTTGGTATTGTGGTGAGAAACGGTATAATTTTAATTGATTATGCAGAAGAATTAAGAGAAAATGGAGCAACCGTAAGTGAAGCTGCTATGCAAGCAGGGAAAAGAAGAATGAGACCGATATTTTTAACATCTTTCGCGGCAGCCATTGGTGTGGTACCAATGATTATAAGTGGTTCAACTTTGTGGGGGCCACTTGGTGCAGTAGTCTGTTTTGGTTTGATTATTTCAATGATTCTTACCTTATATATATTACCTGTAGCTTATAAAAATGTTATATCAAAATCAATAAAATAATGAAAAATACAATTCTAATACTAACACTATTAATGTCACCACTACTTTCAATTGGCCAAAATGACATTTCTTTAAATGCAGCCATAGATTCTGCTAAATCAAATAATAAATCAATTATTAAAAGTGACCTTGAGGTTTTGGCTGCTAAAGAATTGAAAAAGGAAGCATTCACTAAATACTTTCCCAATGTAAGTGCCAACGCTGGTGCTTACTATTCAATCAATCCACTATTAGACTTACAGATAGGTGAAGTTAATTTACCCGTTTATGACGGAAATCCTGTAAACATTGCAACAGCAACAGAATTTGCATATTTTCCTGGAATGGATTTACAAATGTTTCAAAAATCTGCAGTAGGTATGGTAAATGTTGTACAGCCGATTTACACTGGTGGTAGAATTCTTAATGGTAATAAATTAGCTACGCTAAATATTGAAGCTAAAGAAGAACAAAAATTGTTATCAGAAAGAGACATAGAAATAAAAGTAGAACAACAGTATTGGCAACTTTTATCCTTACATAAAAAACTTGAACTCGTTAACGAATATCAAATGCTGTTAGACACAATATTTGCTCAGGTAAATGATGCTTATAAAGCTGGTCTTATTATTAAAAATGACGTTTTAAAAGTACGATTAAAGCAAAATGAATTAATGCTAAATAAAGAGAAGTTGGAAAACGGAATTTTGCTAGCAACAAATCAATTTTGTTTAACAATTGGCATAAAAAATAATCCAGACTTACTATTAAACGAACAGATTGAAATTTTAGAAAGCCCTGATAATTATTATGCAAATAAAGATTCCGCGCTCGTAAATAGAATAGAATATTCACTTTTAGAAAAATCTATAAACGCTTCTGATTTACAAATAAAAATGGCTCAAGGAGAAAATCTACCTCAATTAGCGATTGGATTTAATGGTTACCTTTATAATAGCCTTGAAGAAAATGCAAACTCGTCAACTAACGGAATGGTATTTGGAACCTTATCCGTTCCAATTTCAAGTTGGTGGGGAGGAACACATCAGGTAAAACGTCTCAAAATTGAAAAACGAATATCCGAACAAAATTTTGAAGAAAAAACGAGTTTACTTGGGTTGCAAATTGAAAAATTATGGTTAGATATTAACTCGTCTTATTCTCAATTGAAAATTCAAGAAAATATAATAAAACAAGCAGAAGAGAATGTACGTGTTTCAAAAAGCGCATATTTAAACGGTCTAATAACAATAACGGATCTAATACAAGCTCAAACTATCTTAAGTGATGCAAAATCTACTTTATTAGATAGTAAAATACAGTATCGTCTAACAATAAGAACATATCAATTAATTAGCACTAACTTCAATTAAAATTAATCAATATAATATGCATATTAAAAAAAACATGATAAACAAAGAGCTGAGAGGGAAATATTTTCCTCTTAAACTTTTGACTAAAGTAGTCTCTAAAAAATGGGGTATTAATTTAATGAATTTTGCATCCAGATTTTCAAATGGAAAAGGTATTAAAGGCATTCATTCGGAAGAAAAATATATTTCAAGCAATAACGGTGGTCCTGATATTCGTATTCGCATATTTAAACCTGAGAATATGAATGAAGACTTACCAATTATGTTATACTGTCATGGGGGCGGTTATATTATAGGAAATCCTGAGTTAGCACTGTCAAATATAAAAGATTTTATAAATACTCGAGCTTGCATAGTAGTAGCTCCTGATTACCGTAAAGCTTTAGATGCTCCCTTCCCCGCTGCTCTAAATGACTGTTATGACACATTGCTTTGGGTAAAAGAAAATCAAAAAATACTAGGTTCTAAACTTAATAAATTTATTGTCGCAGGGCACAGTGCAGGAGGAGGGCTAACGGCAGCAATCACATTAAAGGCAAGAGATACACGAGATGTGAAAATTGCATTTCAATTACCAATTTACCCCATGATTGATGATCGCCAGAATACTGAATCAGCTAAAAATTCAAATGCACCAGTTTGGAACTCACAAACTAATCAAGTAGGCTGGAATTTATATCTAAAAGATTTAAGACAAAACAAAAAAGCAATTCCAACCTATGCAGCTCCAGCTAGAAACAATGATTATTCAAATTTTCCACCCACAATAACTTTTGTAGGTGATATGGAACCGTTTAAAGATGAAACAATTACCTATGTTAAAGCCTTAAAAAAAGAAGGCGTTCCAGTTGATTTTAAATTATACAAAGGTTGCTTTCATGGATTTGAAATAGTACACCCAGAAGCTTTAATAAGCAAAAAAGCGACTGCATTTTTATTAGACTCCTTTGGACGTTATATGGATACTTACTATAAATAGGGTACCTCATTTTATTTTTAACTAAACCTAATGACTAGATTTAGTTATTACATTGATTATTAAAATTAAGTCACATTAATTGTTATTGAAGAACATTTTGTAATCTATAAATAAACCCTCCTGTACTAAAGATGCAGGAGGATACTGGAGTAAAAGTCCTTATTACTCATCTATTAAACATTCGATTTGTCATTTTCATCATTTCTATAACACTCTAAATGCGTATCAAATACCATAAGTAATATTACCATACTTCACGCACCATAACGAATTTATTTTTTACTCTAACATTTGAATGGACAAAGGTTTTGAAAAACCTAAAAAAGAAGAAACTATCAGCTTTAGTCCTTTCTCCTCTCAAATGACGCAAGACGGAAAACTGTCAAACCAAATTATTGAAGGTTTTGAGTATAGTATTGAGATGGTTGGGTGAATATAAATATCATAATTTTTGAGGTAGTTTTAACATACTATTACTTATTTCATTCTTTAAAATTGTGTCAACTGTTGTAATATTAACTATTTTAATTGGGCATTTTGATGTCGCTCCAAGATTTAATTCATCTTCAATACTTTTTAATAGTTCTTCATCATTGATATTAACAAGTAATAATGGTGTTATATCATTATTAATTTTATTTTCTTCTTTGACACGAATAGCATCTATTGACAGTTTACAACTGTGTTTTTTTAGTTTACTTATTAATCTAGATGTGTCAGTTTTTAGTTTATACATTTTACACTCTATCATAAATGCATTATTCTTTATAAAAACTAAACAGTCTATCTCAATATCATTTATATATCTCTCATTTAACTTATAATCTAACTCCATTCTATCTAGTTTGTCACAAAGAGCATTGAGTATTAATCCATCTTTTTCTTTAACTATTTGATATATCTCATTATTTAATTCATAAGGAACAAAATAGTTTAATTTAGAAGAACAAATTGGACATTTTAAATTCTCTAATTTATTCGGATTTATCTTTATATTAATAATGCCTCTATATTCTCCAACTTCACAATTTACACATTCGACATGAGCATCTTCACTACTGTTACTGATAATTTTAGCTTCATACAATAAATGAAACAAGTTAATTCTTGCTCCAAGATTGTCCTTATTGTCAATAGCATTAACTAAAACTTGATTAGTCTCATACAATCTTTTTTTACTATAATTAATATAGTAGGTCTTCAAAAAGTTTAGAAAATGATTAATCAAATGAATATTATCTTCAGTCACAAGTTGATTTTTTTTTGATAAAAATTCATTTTCAAAGAAACCTTTTATCTCATTAAAACTATTAATATTATATCCAATTATATTATATTGTTTTAATAAATCAATTGCACGTTCTTCAAATTTATTTTCATCCGTTAAAAGCTTCATTATTTGAAAAAAAAACTTAACAGGTTTTTCTTCTATGTCAGCAACTATTTTCTCAAAAGGTTTTTTTAACTTCTTTTCAAACAATTCAACAATCAAAGGCTCAACCACCTCTAATTTCACTTCCATTGTACCTTCTATCTCTAAGTTTTGATTTTCTGTTCTATACTTGATGGTTTCATGTATGTTTCCTTTTTCCTTATCTACGTTGGATATAATGATTCTAGGAAAACTATATTGTATTGGTTTTTCTGAAATATTTAGAGTGTGGCTATCTAGCAACTCTTCTTTTGACAGTAAAAATATATTTTGGCATGATTGATTATCCCAAAATATATTATAAAATTTTCTTTTTATTGCAGTCATTTTTTAGTCTTATTTTTAATTACTATTTTATAGTAGTGATTTCAGCTACATATCATACAATGGAGAAATTGCTTTCATTTTTTCATAAATATCTTTAGTTAATTTCGCTAAAGGTCTCTTGTTAAAATCCTCTTTTTTATAATAGTTCCCAAAATGATATCGATAAAATTCTTCTTCAGGCACTTCCATACTTTCCAAATGGGCAGATAATGACTTTATATAATGAGGGCTATTTTTATCAAATTTTTTATGTATTTCCTCTACATTATCATAATGCTTCTCATAAATTTCTTTTAATTTAAAAACATTAACACTTCCACTATTATCAGTACCATCACCTTTTAGTCTCTTATATTCATCAGATTTTTTATCTACTTTATATATTATTTTAGGTTTAAAAATAATTTTAGAATTTGAATGTTTACTCAATAAATCTAAATTAAAATCAAATGAAAAGTCATTATTAGCGTCATGAATATAAGGATGTAAATGCGTTTCTAAATAGAAGTCCTTTTGATTTTTTAAATTTGAATTACACACTGAACATGAAGGAATTAAATTGTAAAAACTGAGTGCTAAATATGGGTTTTTTGCTTTATCAAAGAAATGGTCAAAAGTTGGACCAATGACTCTTTTTTTTCTTCTACCTTGTAAGTGAGTAATATAATTACGATTACAATATGGACACACGCCTAAGTCTAATTTTTCAGCAATTTGCACAATATAATCGTCATAATAGTAATCATAATTAAATAAATATTTGATTAACTCATCTTCTTGGATTATGCTTGTATTAGTTTTAATTTTAGTTTGTGTTTTTTTGAGATTTTCTGGTTTTTCAGAAACTAAATCCTTGATTTCGATCATAAAAGTTATCAAATCCAATGAAAGCATATTTAATCGTACACCTCTACTATTTCTATATAAATTAAAATTAGCAAGTAAAGTAGCATTATCTTTTGATTTAATATTAGAATCACCGATAACCGCTCTTAATGCCGTTCGATCATTACTCCAATCAATATCACTTAAATTAATAGGTGAAGGAGATTGCAAAAGTTGAATTACATTTTCTAAGACAGTTATTCGTCTAGAAAATTCTTTACAAGTCTTTCTTGTATATGACTTCTGTATTTTATCAATATCTTTATTATCTATCTTTATCATGCTTATTGATTCTTTTTTGATCGTTCTTAAGATTTTGAATTTCAGTTTCTTTAAAGTCAATTATTGATTGTATTTTATCTACTTCAGTAATAGAAGTTTTTTCAATAACCATTTCTGTTAATTTTTGCTTTATAAAAATCTCCCCAATAACTTCTATTTTGTCGTGGAATTTTTGAGCTTCACCTTTTGAAAGGTTTTTACTTTTATTAATCTCGATAATTAATTTTTTAATGATATCATTAGCAAATTCTCCCATCAAACTATCTTTTAAGAAAAAATCGTTTGCTAAAAGATCATGTATATTTGCCCCAAATGTTTGATTAATAAACTTAGAACTTGGTTCACCATCTTCCAATCTCAAGATATTTGATGCAGGAATATCTGAAAGTATAAACGGTGAGTGGGTAACGAATAACATATTTATACCTTTAATGTTTTTGAAGTGAATTGGGTTCATTTTCTTTAAGTAATCCAATAGTTTAAAAAGAAATTTTCGCTGCAATTCGGGATGAAAATATTGTTCAACCTCATCAAAAAGTATATTAATGTAATTGTAATTTATAACATCTTTGTTTTTTGATTTAATTTCAACTTCCCCATTATCGGAAACAGAATTAAGGTTGATGATATGATATACAATAGAACTAATTGAATGAATCAATTGTTTCTCCCCAGAGCTTAAATCTTCTAGGTTTGTCTCATCTGTTAACTTGATATTTACTTTAAATACAGATGGAGGAAGTAATTCTATTGCTGAATGATTCTTTCCGAATTCTTTTACTTTTCTTTGTCCATCTTTAATAAAGTTTGAAAATGTTTCTAAATCATCTTTATAAGATTGATTCCCATCATTGATTGGGTAATGCCCGAGTATGAGAAAATTAATAGCCTGTTTTAGTTTAAATGTTATATGGCTATTGTCTTGACAAATTAAAGTGATTAAATCGCGGTCATTGGAAAAAGCTCCTTTTACAATATATCGTTTATAACGGTCGTACTGCTTACAAATACGAATTAATTTATTCTCAATGTAAAGCTTAACACCTTCTACAACCTGATCTCCATGATCAAATATATTATTAGAACCAACATATTCAAAACATAGGTCATTTAAAAAAGTTGAACTTGGATATGCAATTTTTGACTTTATTTTTCTCTTACTGTACGTTGTAACTTTTTCCTCATCATATTGTAACTCAATAGCAAAAGCTGTCTTATCTGGAGCTAGATTTCGTAGGGAGTCTTTAGGATCTAAATCTCCAATATCTTCAAGAATATTTAGGAGTAATCGTTGAAGTACTAGTTCATTTTCGGTGTTAACATCTATATTGCCTTCAGTTCTCATTGGATTAATAACCAAGGGAGTTTGATATCCATCATTTTTATGAAATAATGGATTTACCCAGTCTCCTATGATTTTTGAATTTAAGGCATAGTGAGAATAGCTAATTGCTATTGAGTAAAATAGATGATTAAAATCTACCTCTTGTTTTTCATTCAATAATTTCCAAAGGTTTTCTTCTCGTCTAGTTCCATTAATTAATTCGTGATGAGTGAAATGTTCTTTTTCTCCATCCTTATCACTGTTAATTGTCAATCGATAAATTGATGTGTTTAATTTGTAATAAATTTCTACTTTGACACCAAAACCTAATCTATGAATTTCGTTTCTGAAAAATTCAATATCTAATTCTTCAATAGCAATTTGATCTTCTGTATTTTCAATTTCGCTAGCTTCATCATATAGTTTCTGAAATTTTTTATCAATATCCTTAAAAGCTTCATTTATCAATGGAAGTTTAGATTCATTAATCCAATTCTTAATACTTTCTCGTTTTTGTTCTAATTTTTCCTTTCTAGAAATAACTTTAGTTCTTTTATCATCTAACCTCTCCCAGTCCTTTTGCATTGAATCAAGGTTAGGCTTCAATACTCCTTTATTTACTGATGTAATAAAAATGGATGCAAAAAATAACTCGATTAATGAGCTTTTTCCGCTTCCGTTTTTACCAACAATTGAAGATACATTGATTGGAAGTTTTCCTATATTGAATAGTCCTTCATTTTGAATTGGCTCGCGTACAACATTAGATACCTCAGAATGAATATCATCCGTGTCATTTTTAATAAATGTATAATTATTATAAAATTGATATATTTGACCATGTTTCAAAACTCTTGTGAAATCTTCATTACACCCCTCCAAAGGTCTTATCGCTAAAAGCTTAAACCCTGTTTCTTTTAAATCTATATTACCTTTTGTCTTTGCCATACTTTACTTTTTATACTTCTTAAAATTCTCCGCTTGTTCAAAAATCTCTTTATAGATTTCATCTTTGTCTATTGGTGGATAATCATTTTCGGCTAAAAGAATAATTAAGTCCACTTTTAAATCTGCTTTTATGTCCGGTCTTTGATTCCAATCGGTGTATTTGGCTTTGTCGTCAACTACAATCTTTACTTCTTTGGCTAAATTGAGTAATTTATCTTCTGGGTAATCAAATTCGTATTTGGCACAAAGTGATTTAAGTATATCATAAAAGGCTTTTTCTTCAAAGTCAATACCTAAATCAACAAAAGAGTCTTTCTCTCTTACCAATTCGTGATAGAGGTTAATAATTTCATCTGTAAAATCTTCTAACACCTCACTTTGAAGAATATCTGGTTTACGTTCATTATAAGCTTCAACTAATACTTTCATTTTTTTAGTAAAATCAATAGCCTTTACTTTGTTCACTTTTTTAAACTCTTCAATTGCTCTTTTTAATAATTGTTGAAGTAATTTAATTTTAGTGTTAGGCAATTTTATCTTATCTATTTTGGCTAAATATTCTTCATTAAAAATATCAATTTCGGATTGTTGGTCGTCTCCAATTTTAAAAATTTCTTCTACGCCCTCACTTACAATAGCTTCTTTTATCATTTCACGCACCTTTGCGTTCATTTGAGCTGTATCTGGTGCATTACCTTTGGTTAATTTGAATACTATTGAACGTATTGCTAAATAGAAGTGAATATGGTCTCGTTCTTCATCTGTAAAGATTTCATTACCACAACAAATATCATAAGCAGATTTTAAACGCTTAACTAAGCCCATAAAACGCAACTCTAATTTTTCTGTTAACTGTACAAACTCTACTGCTCTATTTAAACAGTCTAGTTGTTTTAACGATTGTCCTGTAAAATAAGGGGTTGTGTCAAATGTTTGGAATAATTTAGCTAGTAAATCTAAATGGTCTTTTACTACCGTTATTGCTTTTGAAACATCTTCTATATTTTCATCATCTTCACCATTATATTGTTTTAATGCCAAGTTCATGGCTTTTTTAATCCCAATATAATCTACTACTAATCCTTTTGATTTACCCGAAAATTTACGGTTAACCCTAGATATCGTTTGAATCAGATTATGTTGCTGAATTGGTTTGTCTATGTAAATTGAATCTAAAAATGGCACATCAAAACCTGTCAACCACATATCTACGACAATAGCAATTTTAAAATTTGATTTCTCATTTTTAAACTGTCTATCCAGTTCTTTTCTATCGTCTTTTGTTCCTAATAAATCATACATTTTTTTAGGATCATCTTTACCACGGGTCATTATCATTTTAATGCGTTCCATGGGTTTTGTTTCTCTTTTCTCTTTTTCTGTTAATTCTGCTCCTGTTTCATAACTTTTAACTTCTGCCCATTCTGGTTTAAGCTTTATTATTTCACAATATAAATCATAAGCAATCGAACGGCTACTACAGACAAACATTGCTTTTCCTTTTACAGAAGCACCTTCTTCTATTCTTTTTGAGTAATGGGTTACAAAATCTAAGGCAACAGCTTTTAATCGGTCGGGGTCACCAATTATGGTATTCATTTTTGTAGTGGCTTTTTTACTTTCGTCTATCTGATATTCATTTGCTCCACTTTCGGCACATTGCTGATAATATTTTTCTATTTCTTTTAGCTTTTTGTTATTCAATAATACTTTTGCTGCACGTCCCTCATAAACAATACGAACTGTAATTTCATCACGTACAGATTCTGTCATTGTATAAGCATCTATTACAGGACCAAAAACTGCTAAAGTGGCATTTATTGGTGTTCCTGTAAAGCCAACATAAGTTGCGTTAGGTAATGAATCATGTAAGTATTTAGCAAAACCAAATGTTTTTTTAACGCCTTGTGATGTTACCTTTACTTTTTGGTCTAGGTTGATTTGACTTCTGTGTGCTTCATCTGATATACAGATTACATTATTCCTATCGGTTAGCAGTTCTGTATCTTCCGAAAACTTATGGATAGTTGTTAAAAATACGCCTCCACTTTTACGTCCTTGTATGCGTTCTCTCAAATCTTTACGACTCTCTACACTTATTATATTATTGTCTCCAATATAACCTTTTGCATTTGTAAACTCTCCTGATAATTGGTCGTCCAAATCGGTTCTATCTGTAATAATGATGATGGTAGGACTCGAAAAATGAATACCACGCATTAATAAACGTGTTAAAAATAACATGGTAAAACTTTTACCACAACCTGTTGCACCAAAATAAGTTCCGCCTTTACCGTCTCCATTTGGTTTTTGATGCTCTTTTATATTGTTCAATAACTTCTTAGCAGCATAGTATTGTGGATATCGACATAGTATTTTATCTTCTCGTTTAGATGAGTCAGGTATATAGATAAAATTACGAATAATATCACGTAGTCTATTTTGGTTAAACATACCTTGTATCATTGTGTACAAAGAATCTATTCCATCTACTTCTTTGGTTAAGCCTTCAATTTTTCGCCAAGCATAGTAATAATCATAACCTGCAAAAAATGAACCCGCTTTATTATTTACGCCATCACTTATAACACAAAATGCATTGTATTTAAACAGTTCGGGGATATCTCTTCTGTATCTTGTAGTAATTTGAACATACGCATCATGTAATGTTGCTTTTTCACGTATGGCACTTTTAAATTCAAATACAACTAATGGCAATCCGTTTATGTATAAAATGCCGTCAGGAATTCTACCGCCTTGATGATATTGTACTATTTTTAGTTGGTTGACTATTTTATATGTATTGTTATTGGTTTCTGAATAATCAATAAAATAAACACGAATGTCTTTTTGCTTGTAATCTTCACGCTTAAAATTAAAACCATCAGACAACATTTTCATAAATGCCTTATTACTATCATATAAATCAGAAGATGACAGTATTTCTAATTCACGAATGATTTGTTCAGCTTCTTGCTCTGTTAGTTTTTCGGTTTTATATTGACTAAGCAAATAAGCTTTTAAATCTGATTTTATTAAAACTTCATCTAATTCACGTTCTATTTCTTCTCCCAAAACATGAGGTATTCTCTCTTGCCCTAACAATTCAATAAATGCGTCTTCTAATTGCGCTTCTGTAAACTTTTTCATCTAATAGGGTTTTCTAGTAAATAATTTTCTAATTTATTGAAAATAGATTTAAAATGGTCGTCATTAATTTTCTCTTTTATAAACTCACCAAGTCTTGATAAATCCTCTTTATTTAAGAAATAAGGTTTTGACGCAAAATGTACCCAACCTTTGTCTGTTTTATCATAAAAAGTATTACTGACTCTCTCTACTTCATAGTCTTCAAATTTGATTTTTTTGAATATAGCCCTTTCTTTTAAAGCTTTTCCTGTTGGCTCTATAATAATGTGAAGTGTGTTCCCTCCTTTTAAAATGTCATCAAAGACAATAGTATATGTCATGTTTGGCTGTAATGTAGATTGATAATAACGTAGCCTAGGGAAATTATGTGTGCCACTTCTTGGTGCAACCATTTTTACATTTGCGATACTATTTCCAGCCTTTTCAACCTCTGTTATTACGTGTTGTTTAAACTGATATTTAAATTTAACCAAGTCATTTATTTTATTTTTATTTTCAAAATAGAAATTAATATTTTCTTTACTCATAGTAGGTTGACTTATATTTAATATGTTTTGATAGAAATCTTGCAAAAAGACAACATGTATTTTATTGGCATCTAACAAATAAGGGCCTAAGTTTTTTATAACACATTGCATAAATTCTAAATGTGTAATACTTATATATTCCTTACTATTTTTAAATTGGGTATAATTATCTTTTGAGATAGGTTTAAGGGATAATAAAATACCAATTTTTGATAGCGTACTATCTGTTTCCAATTCAACTGAATCCCAATAATCATCTAAGTTATTATCCAAATGATGATAGACTTTATTCTCGATAATTATGGCACTCTCTTTATTTGAAAGTAAAAGATCAATTCTTCCTGTTTTGAGTATTTTAGTTTTAGGGTCAACTATTCCTTTTGTTCCAAATTCTGTTTGTACGTCAAAATCTTTAAAATCTCTAAAATCCTTTACTATTTTAAATTCGTTCTCAACTTTTACTTTGCTTTGTCTTTTATTAATAGTAGCTATAGTTTCATCTATACATTCAATCAAACTATTAATAAATAAATATTTTAAGCCATGTTCTTCATTCACTTTAAAAAAGAAAGCATAAATATTAGACCACACATTCTCGTAATGTGGTTGTTTAGCAATGCCTAAAAACGTTTTGGGTTTACGCTTTAATCTAGGGATAATATTGTTATCTAAAAAATGTTGTAATTCTGTTAATTCATTCATCTATTTCTGGATTTTCATTATCCCACAGTTCTCTATAAAACTGAACTTGCTCTGCTGTTGCTTGAGGATCTATATTATAATAGTAGCGACATAGCTTTTTAAAGACTATAAGCACTTCATCATTAAACGCTACTTCACATAAAGCATCTAAAGTGTGTTCTATAGCATTTACATCTTCACTTTTTGTATTGATTGTAACGTCCTGAATTAACTATACAATTATTTAACAAAAGACTAAAATAACTATACACCATATATTTATAACACTAAAATAGCTATACATATACTTGAAAAGCTAAATTAGTTATACAAATT